>ENA-OBIO01000446-OBIO01000446.1-metagenomes-genome-assembly--contig:-NODE-446-length-21963-cov-3.38675_pt1 | contig 21963 bp, 20 predicted proteins | sample MGYA00153383_OBIO01 | MGnify analysis MGYA00153383 | reverse complement strand
GGCAATGCAAAACAACGAACAATTAGGATAAAAATTTAATGCTCCATTAATTTTAATCTACTTTTACGGACAAACCGTGTTTTTCAAATCTGTATAACTATAATTTTCGGGTAATTTAGCATTTATAAATTGCGCCGCATATTTTAAAGGCATCAATCCAACTTCTATTCTGCGCACATCTATGTTAGCAATATCATTAATTTTTGAAATTTCACCCAATTGAACGAATGTTCCGTAGTTCTGATATTTATTGCTACTAAAATATAATTTGTGTCTATCGGAAATATCGGCGTAAATAAGATTATCGAAATTGCCATTTAGTGTTTGCTGTTTTACTATCGGTTCTAAAGTTTCCGCGTAATCCTCATAAGAAATAAGCGATCTACAAATGCTATACAGGTCGTTCATGCCTTCCGAATAAACAGATTTATAGGTTGGAAATCCCTGTTGCTCAATTAAAGTGAGAATTTCTTGTAGCACTTCTTTCTTCTTATTTTTTTTATTCGCGGCTATGAAAGCAATGCGTTTCAATCTTTTTGCACTGAGCGTATCATAAAAAGTAGAACGGTATTTATCAATGATGTAACGCTCTGAATTAAATCTTTTCCAAAAAACGGAGTCGCGCGCAAGAACAGGTTCGAAATTCGGATTATATCCGTTTTGTACAGCAATTCTGTAAATAGAAAAAGCCATCATTTTTCTTCCTAAACGAAATTGCATTTCGGCTAAGGCTGCAATTTTTGGTGGCGAAAGATTTTCGTTTAAGTCGAGATGCACTAATGATTCATCAAATTTTTTTATATCGTTTTCGTGCTCCGCAATCTGTAGTTGATTGAACCAATACATCGAACAGGAAATTTTTTTTTGTGCTTGAATTTTAGTATTTATAAACAATACTAAAAGAAAAAGTAAGTATTTAAAATTTGTCATGGAATTTTTGCTTAAATGCTTTTGCAAATTAAAGGGATTTTTAGATGCTGAGCACAATTTATTTTGAATCGTAAAAGAAAAATTTGTGACTATTTTTAAAAAAAATTTTGCTATATAAAAAAATATGCGTTTGATTTTAAAATAGTCAATAAAAATATTTGCTTCTAAAAAAAAATATTGTAATTTTGGCACGTTAATTGGTGGTCAAGAGAATTTTTTTTAAAAAAATTCGCGCATTTTCGTAATTTATTGATTATAAATTAATTAGTTTTTTTTGACAAAAATTTATAAAATTGAATTAACACTGCGGTAGGTATTGTAAGTAATATGTTTAAAACTTTAATTTTTTTTTCGCAACATTTTTAAAATAAAATCGAATACATTAAAATAATAAGCAATTGTTGTTTGTAAAGTTACTTATCTATTTCTCATAACATAACTATTTAAAACTTCTCATGGGTCAAAAAACTACGACTTCGCTAAACACTTCGCATCGGCTCTCGCCACACCATATTCAGTTAATGAAACTTTTTCAGGTGCCTACATTGAGTATCAATGAACGTATTTTAGAAGAAATGGAGATTAATCCAACGCTTGTGCAGGGTGACGAAGATGACGATTTTTCTGGCGAAAGTCAAACAGAAAAAGAGGAAAGCCCAGAAGTTGATGCTGCATTTGGCGATGATGTTGAACCCGATGAGTTTAGAGATGAAGAAGAAAAGTTGCCCACCGAAAATTACGAACTCGACGATTATTTAGAGCCCTACATGGAAGATGATCCTTCGTTATATTACACGCAGGGCGAAAACGGTAATAATGAAGAGGATAAAACTTATCCGATGGCTGTGATAAATAGCTTTACCGAATATTTGGAGGAGCAGTTAGGATTGCTGAATGAACTTTCGGATCGCCAAATAATGATTGCCAAACACATTATTGGTTCCATTGAAGATGACGGTTATTTGCGCAGAGATACTTTTGAAATTGTTGACGACATAATGATGGCGCAAAACATGATGGTGAGCGAAACAGAAATAACTGAAATGCTCACTCAAATTCAACAGTTTGATCCTCCAGGCATTGGTGCGCGCAATTTGCAAGAGTGTTTGATTCTTCAGATTAAATACAAAATTAAGAATGAGAAAATGGATGCGATAACAGCAAAAATTTTCCATGTTGCGCTGCGTATTATTTCTGATAATTTTATTGAATTTACAAAACGTCACTTCCCAAAAATTCAACGCCAGCTCGATATTGATGAAGAAATGCTGCGCGATGCGATAGAAGAAATCGTGCGCTTAAATCCGAAACCTGCAACAGGTTACGTTTCTGCACGCGATAATTCCAGTCATTATATTATCCCCGATTTTGAAATTGCGATGCACGACGGCAGACTCGAACTTGTGGTAGATAGCAGAAATATTCCCGACTTACGCATCAGTGAGCATTATAAGGATATGCTCAAATCGTACAAAAATACGGTTCCGGGTGGCGATGTAGATAGAAAGAAAAAAGACGCAATTGCTTTCATAAAAAATAAAATCGAGTCGGCTAAATGGTTTATTGACGCCATTCGGCAACGCGAGCAAACGATGTATCGCACGATGTATGCGATTATGCAGTATCAGCAAGAATTTTTTGAAACGGGAGATGAGCAACATTTGCGCCCAATGATTTTGAAAGATATTGCCGACATGACGGGTTTAGACATCTCCACCGTTTCCCGCGTGGCGAACAGTAAGTATGTACAAACGGAGTTCGGGATAAAATTATTAAAAAGCTTTTTCTCCGAATCGTTACAAACCGATGAAGGCGATGAAGTTTCAACTTTAGAAGTTAAAAAAATTCTGACGGACATTATTACCGCCGAGAACAAACGCAAACCACTTTCTGACGAAAAACTTAAAGAATTGCTCAAAAATAAGAGTTATAATATTGCGCGCCGAACGGTCGCTAAATATCGCGAACAACTGAATATACCTGTTGCGCGATTGCGTCGAGGATTCTAATTTATTTTCGTATTAACAAACCACACATTTGCTTTTGTCGTAAATAAGGAATATGTTTGTAATGTACTTCGGTACAATAACAATTTTTGTTCACTAAAAACCCTCAACCATGATCATCCTTTTTATGTGTGTAAGTTTGTTATTACTTTTTGTTTATGGCACAAATCGCGAAAGCATGAGCCGCAAAAAAGCATCTGCTAATCGTTTTTATTAAATTTTAGAGAAACAGTACTGAAAAAAAGAGGCATTCACAATAAGTGTCTCTTTTTTTATTTTAGCACACCTAATTTATTTTACACAACTCACTAAACTGCGCGATAGTGCGCGCGGCATATTCTCGCGCAGTGAACATTCCCATGTGCGCAACTTTGGGTAAAATATGTACATCAGTCACAGGATTGAGAAGCAACATTTTTTCGCTCACGGCATACGGTAAACTTTTATCAATTTTCCCAATAATTAAACACACAGGCGATTTTAGATTAGCCAGAACGTCTGCGCGATTTTTTCTATCTTTCATGGCTTGCAAAGCACAGATTAAACTTTTAGGTGAATAACTTGACGCTTTATAGATAAGACTGTTCATCAAAAAGTTATTGCTCGAGGTAAATAAATCGGCGAATAAATTGGGGATAAGTTGCTTAACGTAAACGAAATGTCCATTTTTATTAATAAACTCAATGCTGCGTTGTCGCTCAATCTTTTTTTCATCCGAATCGGCGAAGCAATGCGAATGAAACAAACACAAACCCTGCACCATTTCTGGAAATAATTCCGCAAAAGCTAAAGCCACGTATCCTCCCATAGAATGTCCGACGAAAATACATTTTTCAATTTTCAAATCATCTACAATCGCTTTTATGGTGTGTGCTAAGGCTTCAATGGAATAATTTTCAATCAATTCGCTGCCACCGAAACCTGAAAAATCGGGACGAATAATTTTAAACTTAGAAAGTTCTGGCACAAACTCATCCCAGATAGAACTATCAATGCAATATCCGTGTAACAAAAAAATGGGCGCGCCCGTGCCGAGCACTTTATACAAAATTTTTTTACCTTCGTATTGAATTGTGTGACTCTTCATATATTTTTGTGATGGTGACTCAGACAAAACTACAAAAGAAATGGAAGAGCCAAGTTTATTTTCTAAAATTTTAAAAAAGAAACCTACATTACTGAGCGTCCTCATCATCGCGCTTTCCATATTTATCGCCATTTTTGGTTATTGCCTTGCGCCCGATTCTACGCCTGATGCGAACGAACAATCGCCGTTGATTGCTTTACAGAACCCTGGATTTAAAGTAACCATGCTTAAAATTCCGAAGCGACAAAATATTGAAGTAGTGAGTTGGTTTTCAAAAATTTTTTCTGGTGCGGCAAATGATTTCAATTACGTTCCAATTGTTGATTTTAAAATTCAAAACGATTCTGTGTATGTTTCAAAATTTGGTGGCATTGATCCAACGAACAATAATTTTTTAAAAGGGAAACCGCAACGCTTTCACATCCTTGAAGTAGCGCAAAAAATATCTTCTAAAAATGATTTGATCATAATTTCTGGCGACGGATTTAATTATTACAACACCGATAATATTTTGACGCACATTTCGCGTAGCCAAGTTCTTTCGCGTTTAAACGCAGCGCAAATTCAAAAAACTTTTTTATTCGGAACAGATAATTTTGGCAGAGATATTTTTAGTCGCCTCATTTTAGGTGTACGTGTGTCGTTATTTGTTGGTCTTATTGCCGTTGTTATTTCATTAACGCTTGGCATTTTTTTGGGCGCGCTGGCAGGTTATGTCGGCGGCTCTACGGATTCAATTATAACGCTGCTCATTAACGTCGTTTGGTCAATACCGACAATCCTTTTAGTTTTTGCCATTATTTTGGTCTTCGGTCGCGGCATCGGAATTATTTTTTTAGCCGTTGGATTAACTATGTGGGTGGATGTCGCGCGATTGGTGCGCGGACAAGTGCTCGCACTGCGCAACATTCCTTACATTGAAGCGGCGCGCAGTATGGGATTCAGCAGTGCGCGCATTATTATTAAACACATTTTGCCCAACATTCTCGGACCTGTTATGGTTTTAGCAGCATCCAATTTTGCATCTGCTATACTAATTGAATCGGGTTTAAGTTTTCTCGGCTTCGGCATTCAACCACCTACACCGAGTTGGGGAACAATGCTGAATGAAAATTATGGTTTTGCAATATCGGGAAAAGTTTTTTTAGCTTTGGCACCTGCGGGGGCAATTGTTATTATGGTACTCGCATTTAATTTACTTGGCAATGGCGTGCGCGATGCATTAGATATTCGGATAAAAGAATAAAAATTTGAAAGTCATCATTCTACGGATTTCTCTCCAAATTCATTTCGATTGCTAATTTTCTGACAGCATTGCTGACGCCATCTTTAATCGCTAAAATCGGTTGTGGTGGTTGTTTGTACGATTGCATCTTGATAGTATTGTGCAGCGTGTGTATTTTTAATTTTCCATCGCTTCCATAAAGTTTAATTTCTACTTCTGTATCAAATTCTGAATCTGGGTTTTTAGTTTTGTTGCAATTTTTAAGCGTTTCAAATTTGAGTTGCGCTACTAAAACGCCGTCCACATTGTTTGTGGCACAAATACTTTTAATTTCATTGGCGTTCTGATTATTAAAATCTAAACAGCAGTCAACGTATTGCAACGCGTCAAGTTTGTAAGGTTTTAGCGCATATTGCATCGACCTTACATAATACGCATCTGTTTTATTGAAACGATCGTGTGTTGAAACATCACCTGAAAGTTGCGTAAAAGCTAATCGCTTGGGCGGCGAAAACTTGGGCGTAGAAAACAAAACTTCGGTATCGTTAATTCTACAACTGTCGCAAAAAATTGCGCAAAAAATAAATATGCTCGTGATTCGGTACATGGTTGTGTAGTTATGGTAACTACAAGTCGCAACAAATGTGCCTAAATTTTTGGGGCTTACTTAAAGCCGCTGTTAACCCCACGTTCAACGCGGGGTTTTTTAATAGGAGCACTTTTGGCTTTCACAAAATAACGTAAAGCCGATTCATTTGGTTTTTAGAGCTATACAGTTCACTCTCTATAAACTACATTACAGTATTCGAGAAAAGTGTTACTGTATAACTCGACTTTTTTTATTTTTTTTGAAAAAAACTATTTACGCAGTGCCGACATATCGCCGATGGCAATAAAACTTGCCCAAAAAAACGGATGTGGATTGACGTTGCGCGCGATAAAACTGCGCTTGGCTTCGCGTAGCGCATTATTTTTTGACATTCCGCGATGCAGATTCGCATAAAAAAGAAGCATTAAATCTTTAGTTTTAGCATCATTGACTGACCACAACGATGTTACTACCGATTTAGCACCAGCATATGTAAAAGCGCGCGCTAAACTAATAATGCCTTCGCCGCGCTGCAATTTTCCGATGCCTGTTTCGCAAGCGGAAAGCGTGACTAAATCGGCGTTGAGCGAAAGATTATATAAATCTCGGACGTAGATTAATCCGTTGGTCATACAATTTTTTGTGCTATCACGTTGTGGGGCGAAAGCTAAATACGAAAACTCACTTGATACATCATCGGCTTTGCCATGCGTTGCTAAATGTAAAATACGTGCCGATGGTGCAGTTTCTATAAAGTTTTGTGCTGTTGCTTCTGCGCCAATGCGTTTTTCGCCATTCATCGCTTTAGCAATGCGCGTAACTTCTTCTCCGCTACTTTCTAACGGATTTAATCCGTTGCGCATCGCCACATCATCTGAAAATTTTTGATTAATCAACGTCATATCGCCCTGAAAAAAAGGGGCGTATGCAATAAGCGGCGTATTCGGATTCGTACGATGTTTTTTTTGCATCATTTCGCGCAGCAAAGTTGCCGAAAAAGAATAACTGATACTGTGTGCATTGAGTAAATACTTGTGCGTTTTAAATCGCGCAGCGATAGAGGGTTTTTCTGTCAATAAAGCCTCGAATGGCAAATAACCTAAAACGCCATCGGGTACAATTATAACTTCTTCGGTCAAATAAGTTTGAACGGGTGCAATCAGTTTTTCGTAAAGTTTAAAAGCTACTTCGGTATAAAGTGCGCCTTGCGTAGCGTAATTTTCTGCGCTTAAACTGGCGCGCAATTGTTTCACCCAATCATCTAAGGGAAAATCTTTTTTTATTTCTACAACATTATAAAAATCAGGCTTTATAGTGAAAACAAAAATGCTGCTATCGCCAACGAAGTACTGTAAAAGCGTTTGGTTGTTGTTTAAAATATTTTGCGTTTCTTCGAGTGAAATTAATTGAGGTTGATAGCGTAAGTTATAATATTCTGGATAAGTTTTTGATAAATGCGCTAAAAAAGAAGCGTACGCCATTTGTGCTGAAAGAAATTTGCTCTGATTTGACACCCATTGTGCATTTTCTGGAACTGGATTTTTTTCTTCTTTAACAGCCTTGTCATACTGGGTTAAAGTGGTTTTAATTTGATAAAAATCAGTGCGATCATTTTCTGAAAGTACCACATCGGATTGACCCGCTTTCATCGCCTCTAATAAAATAAGCGCTTTGCTTTTTTCAAAGGCTTGAAAAGCATCGGAGAATAAAGATCGGGCTGCATTTTTTTTAAATAGCAAATTAATAGCGGTAATATTAGTCTCGAAAACAGGAAAAGAAGATTGCAGCAAAAACTGTTTATCAAAATCGGAGGCGAAATCGGAGCGGATAGAATCTAAAATAGAAATGGCATAATTTGAAGTCGCTTTTGAAAGTTCTAAATACAATTCTTTTTTTGAACGCGCATTTAATAAAATTTTTGATTTCAGCGTTAGAAAACTGAGTAAATCTTGTTTGGAGAGTACGTCGTTAAAACCTGGATTTGCACTTAATGCACTATCCGAAAAACTACGCGAACAATTTATTAATGCCAACTGACAAGACGTTAATGCTTGTTCTGAATTGTCTGAGGCATAAAATAATTGCGCCATATCGAAGTGCGTATTGGCTAATTCCAAACTTTGGTCGGCAATTTCTGCCTTCGGATAAACCAATAAAGCTTCACTATATTTTTTTAATGCCGCGCTAAAATTTCCTTTCCCAATCTCTAATTTTGCATCTAAGCGCAATAACTCATTTTCAAATTGTTTTGTGGGTTCATCAATGGCGTGTGCTTTTTTTAAAAATATTTCTGCTTTCTGTAAATCTTTAATGTTCAAATACAACTCGCCCGCGCGCATAAAAATATTTTTGGCGTTGGTTGCTATTCCACTTTCTGCATTCAATCTATCTAAAAAATATTGAACATTCTCGACAGCTTTTTGCATATACAATGCAGCCTTCACAGTATCTTTAATTTCCCAATAAGCCTTCGATAAATGATTATAATTAGAAAAGAATTTTTGTTCGCTATCTGGGTTTGTGCTTGATTTTTTTATGTATTCCAAACATTTTAGTTCAACAGAAAAATAACTTTCGTCCTCTTTCAAAGCATTTGAGGTGCGCGATAGGTACATGGCATTTTCCTCTAAATAATAGTAATCTGTTTGTTTAAAGTTTGGAATTTTTACATAGCTTTCATCAAAAAACTCAAATAATTTTTTTGCCGAAATAAAATCGTTCAAAACAAATCGGTAAATACCTGAATTTTTTATTTGTCTCAAATTGTAAACCTGAAACACAGTGTCTCCAATCTCTTTTCTGTAATTTTTTAAAACTGATTGGGTTTCATCAAGCGTTTGGTCGGCTACGGAATAGCAGTTATAATAAATGGTTAAGGCGAATTTCCTATCTAAGGTGTATAGATAGCTTTTCCAAAACTTATTTTTTCGCGTCAATTCAAGTGCTTTTCTGTTAAAAAGAAATGCTTTGCTACTATCTGTATAAAAATAATTATTTGCCGAATCGGAATACGCCAAAAAATCAGTTTTTTGTTTTGCTAAATCTTGTGAAAAAACACTAAAAGGCAACAGAAAAAGTATTATTTCTGTTGCCTTACGGAAATTTAAAAAATTTTTAACCAATTTTGAGTCCAATAATTAAATTTTATTGCTGATTAAATATGAGTTGATTGCCTTTAACAGTTAAACCAATTTTTGTATTTACATTCGATTCAGTTGAAAATTTATTAACTTCGATTACGCCATTGGTTTTAATATTTTTCAAATCTAAAGTTACAAATCTTAGATTAGTTGTGCTTATATTTTCAGTTGTTGTTGAAATTTTTACGCCATTATCATATACGTTCAGCGACATATTTTTCTCAAGGGCAATTTTAATTTTTCTTGAGTTGAATACTTTATTAAAAATATTTTGGGAATTAATCAAATCAATTATTGCATTACCAACTGGCGGCGGCGGCGGCGGCGGACCTCCTGGTATTGGGCAACCACTGCACGCTAAGTTAATACCGCTCAAATAACTTACAAATTGCGCATTAAAATCTTTGCCGAAGAAAGGGTTTAATAAATTTTGATTTTTAAGCGTTGCGCCATATTTCCACGCTGTCCAATCTTCATTTGTTCCAAAATTTTGCGCGCAGTCTTTATTTTTAACTTTAAGTGTTTCAAAATCTAATGGGTTATCACTATTTGCGCAAGTTTTAGTGCTCAATGCTATGGTTTTGAAAGAACCAAGTTTCTGAACAGGTGTTTCAATAGAAACATAAGCGGTCGCGCAACTTTGCAAAAAAAATGCTACGCTCAATAAAAAAAATGAACAGATGGGAAGTTGTTTGAAATTTGACATTGGTAAATTGTTTTAAGTAGTGTGATAAAATTGTTTAACGTCCAGTCGTATATTACAAGTAAGCTAAAAAGTGTTACTGGATTTTTAGAAAATTTAAATTTGTACAAATTTAAATAGAAATTTTCTTTTTGGTACTGTTTGAGAAACTAACTTTTGTTATTTTCTCGACGTGTTTATTTTAATTTTTGCAGTAAGTCTTGCGCTTTTTCAGAATACGGATGTTCTGTGTCTTTGGCAATAGTCGTCAATTGTTCTTTGGCTGTTTGTTTATTTCCTTGCGCTAAAATGCATAATGCTACGTAATAAGCACATGTTTCTTGTTCAATAAATCCAGTTTGTTTCGATAATTTTTCAAAAATAGGGCTTGCTTCTGAAAATTGTCCGTTTAGATAGAATGAAATGGCTAATTCCCATTGTGCATTTGTAGTGCCAACGTTCCTTAAATTTTTAATGGCTTCGCCTAAATTATGATTAACGATGCGTTTATAATTGGCGTGTAAAACCGAATCTTCCAAATTATTGGGTGTGTTATCTCCTTTGAGCGTTGCCGTATTCAGATCGGAAACCATCGCCATTAAATCTTTTTTTGAGTTTTCAATAATATCGCTTTGCACTGTTGGCATTTCTTTCGCCATTTCAACATTCTGAACAATATCTTTTTTCGATGGCTTTTGTGCTTGTTTTAGTTTTTCTGTTTGTGACGGTGGCACAATCTTATTTCCTGGTGTTGTGGGGAGCGTTTTCACTGTGTCGGCAGCGATAGAGTTTTTTGAAGGGATTGTAACAGGCGTTGTTTTTTCTTTTAAAATAAAAAATAAAGCTGCTAAAACTGCCACAGCGAGTGTTAAATAAATACTGAATTTCAAAGTTGATTTTTTTAATCCACTTGCTTCAGTTTCGAATTCCCAGCCTTTCATTTTTTTTCTAAGGTCATCTTCGAGTAGCACCTCGAGTGCGTTGATGTGTAATTTTTGTTGATTCATTTGGAATTGAAGGTTTTTATCTGTTGGTATTAATTTCTCTAATTCCGATGCTTGCGCAGCAGCTAATTGTCCTTTCAAGTAAGCATCTAATTCCTCATTCGAGTAAATATTATTTTCCATTTTATCACTCAATTGAATGTTGTTTCAAAATATTTTTTTAAATAGTTGCTGTTATTAATGAGCAAAGCTAATTTTTGGCGGCACTCAAAAGCTTTTTTACGCGTATTACTTCCGCTGCTTATCTGCATTTCGGTCTGTATTTCTTTCATCGAAAAAGACAGCATATAATGTGTGAGTAGTTCTTTACAAACTTCATCAAGCTGATCTAATAATCTGCGCACCAAGTTTTTAGTTTCTTTTGTAAAATATTCTGTTTCGGGCGTTTCGCTATACGATACAATCGGCATCTCTTCTTCCGAACTGATTCTAATTCTGCTGCGTTTAAACGAGTACGCACGACCTTCACAAATACCCAGAAAATAATTTTTCAACGATTTTTCTTTGTCAAAACTACCATCGCGAACTTTTCTATCCAATATAATCATCGCTTCCTGTATAGCATCTTTTACATCTTGCACATCATAACCCTGCATCTGAATTTTGCTTGATGCCTCTTTTCGCCACCCTGACACGACGAAAATATAATGCAATGCTTCATCTCTTTCCGTAGCAACGCTACAAATCTTTCGTACCAATTCAGTGTCAGTGAATTTTTCGTTTTTCTTCAGCATTGATAATAAGTAATTACAGGAAAGTTAAAAAGTGTTACTGTTTGAACAAAAATAAGTAAAATTTTTTGTTCGACAAAACTTTTTTAGTATTGCTTTCTCTTGGCGTGCAAACTTATTTTAATGGAAAACTAACAGATGATGTGCGCCCACGCAAATTAAAAAACCTGTAGCCGTTCGTCACGTTGGTAATCGGCGTAAATGGTTCAACATACGGACTACCAGCCGCTTTAATAACGTTGGCTATACTTTTTTGATAATCAACAAATGCCTTATTAACCGTTGAAAAAGTTAGACTGATAGATACGCGTGTTACACCCAAGACTTCACCTTCGATTGTGCCGACGCGCCAAGTATAATTATTGCTATTAAAAAATTTATCGCTTAAAAGTTTTGAGCTTGTTGCTGTGGCATCAATTTGTTCAAAAGACGCGTCGAATGTTTGTGAGCAAAACGCATTACACGTTGTTCCGACGATCGCGTAATAATTTTCTTCGTTTGCTGGGTCATCAAAATTGAATTATATTTCGCTCAGTGGCACGCCACCATTTTTAGTAATATTCCCAAAATTAAATTTAGTATTTTTTAGTGGTACATACGTCGGCACAGTTTGCGTCGTTTCAATACTTGTGTAATTAGGCGCTGTGACTCTGAGTTTATAAACAGCATTTTGAACAAAAGGCGGTAAATTTTAGTCGTGAAAATACCGTTCGCATCTTTAGCCTGATGATAAATTTCAGAAACTAACACATCGTCTTTAAAAAGAAAAACGCGCGCGCCCAGAACAGAATCTGCATTGAATGACGTAAACGGTGCGTTACTTCTTGCAGAATCGAATTGGATAAACTGCCCCGACTGCATTTGTTTTTGTTACAAAAACAATATTACCATTCGGTTCATCGCTCAAAAAATCAGCTTACAAAACAAGTTTGTTCAGCGTTGTAACCAGAATATCAATCGTTTTATCGTACACGTAATTGCATGCACTTAAAAGCAAAACGCAAAATGAAACGAGCAAGTAAAAAGGAATTAACCTTGCAGTGATTTGTGTTAGTTTAATAGTCATATTTTCAGAATCTTTTTTACTGTACCCAACACAAAGATAATAATTTTTCATTGCCGTAAACTTTTATTTAGCGTTTTAACAATTTAATCAAAGTTCCGTAGGAACGACCAGTTTGTACCGCTGGACTTTAGTCCGGCGTAAAATGAAATAAAATCTTCATTCTAAAAATTTTGATTAGTTTTGTAACTTAAGTAGGCTGCATTATATAATGATCACTTTTATTATTCAGTTTTGTTCGGCATTGAGCCTCACAAAACTGTCGGAAATTATAGTTTTAGGTCGGCTTCGCCTTCCTAAAACCATAATTTCCGAATACCGTGACACAAAAAACTTTTACTATAAATTTTTAATTGTCGTTTATTTAATAACAACTACTTATTATCACAACTAAAATCATTAACGTATGAAATTCACACTAACACTCAAAGTTTTTGTTTTTTATGTTTTGTCAATGGTTGATTGTCAAAACGCAGTGGCGCAGCGTATTATTTCCGCTCTCTACCTATATGTCGAAAACGCACTCGCTTGATTCGGTCCCCTGACCGAATCGTAGTATTTTGCGGTCTCCGACCGCTACTAAACGAACAAACTAAGCAGCCCTTTGCCTTATTTTAGTAGCGGTCACGAGATCGTAAAATGCTATGATTTTGTCAGAAACAAAATCAAGCGGTAAAAATAAATCATGAAATATTTAGTTGGGTTTCTCACTTTTTTAAACTTTAGTATCGTTTGCTTTAGCTTAACGAATTGAAAATTCAAGTTTTCGATTAAAACCTTGCTCTATAATTCTATATAAAGTTGAAAGCTGTATATCTGTGTGACCGTTCTCAATTCTTGAAATATAGCTTTTCTTTGTGCCTGTTTTTTCCGCAAGTTGTGCTTGTGTCATATTTGCTTTTGCTCGTTCTTCTTTTAATACTTCGCCAAACATAAAAGCGTGCGCCTTAGCTTCAAAAACTGTTCTTGAAGGCGTACCGCGTTCACCATACTTTTTGTCTAAATGGCTATCCCAAGAAACAATTTTATTTTTTACTTTTACTTTTTTTTCTGTCATCAGTATCAATTTTTTTATCAATGAAATATTGTTTCTTCAATTTAATTGCTAACTCTAAATCTTGTTTTGGTGTTTTTTGAGTTTTCTTCTGAAAAGCATTAGCAAGTACAACTAAACGACCTGCATCAAAAAAGCAAAATATTCTGTAAATGTTGCTCTCAAACTCAACTCGAATTTCAAATAATCCATCTGTACCTTCCAGATGTTGAAAGAATTTTTTTGGAATAACATCAACGGTTTTAACCAACTCGAAAACATAATCAATTTTCTCCTGTACTTCTTCATTCAAAGCCGAATAAAAATTTAAAAAGTAGTCTCCGTATGTTATAATCGTCCGATTCATAATTCAAAGGTAACGAATTGGTGAACATTTTGCAAAACTATTAGCTTTTAAATTTTTGGATTAGACTCCGAAAGATTAAAATAAAAAAAGCGTTTGAACTTTCGCTCAAACGCTTGTGCCGGAGGAGGGACTCGAACCCTCACGAGGTCGCCCTCACAGGATTTTGAATCCAGCGCGTCTACCATTCCACCACTCTGGCTTGGTAATTCTTGAGGGACTCAAAAATTTGTGGCGCAAAAGTAAATAGTTTCTTCTGAAAAAGAAAATTTGTTTTATGTTTCGGTTAAAAAAGTATGGATGCTTTGCTGGCCCTCATTCCATTATTATTTTTATTCATTATCGGATTTACGATTCACTTAATTATTTAAACAAAATTCAGGGTAATTTTCTTAGTTTTTTATATTTTTAGTTTTTTCGTTGGTTGTGTATTCGCTTGAAATTTACCTCGCTTACTTTATCAGCACAATGAATACGGTTTAGCTCAAATATTCTACACAGCTTTTTTTATTATTGCGCATAATTTTTTAGGATTTATTGTAGCTTTAGTATTTTATTATAATAGCAGTCATAAAAAGTAAGCAATTTTAATTCATTATTTATCTGAATAAAATGTTCGATTTCAGACTTAAAGTTTTTCACACAGTTGCGAAGCGTTTAAACTTTACAAAAGCGGCGGCGGAACTTTTTATAACGCAACCTGCCGTCACCAAGCACATTCATGAAATTGAACAGCACTTTAAAATAAAATTGTTCGACCGCAACGGCACAAAAATAAAACTCACGTTGGCAGGTGAAATTTTAGTGCAGCACACGGAACAAATTTTTGGTATTTATCGCAATCTCGAATTTGAAATTAACGCGCTGAGCCACCGACACAACGGCATACTCCGTATCGGCGCAAGTACAACTATTGCGCAGTATGTTTTGCCGCCTATTCTCGCTGAGTTTCACAAAAAGTTTAAAGACATTACCGTTACGCTCGCCATAAATAATACCGAACAAATTGAACAAGCCTTGCAAAATAAAACCATTGATTTTGGTATCATTGAAGGACATTCTAAAAACGTGGTATTTAAATACACAGAGTTTGTGAAAGATGAAATTGTACTCACCGCCAACAGTCAGAACGCATTAGCCAAAAAAGAAAATTGGACATTAACCGAACTCACTAAAATTCCAATTTTACTGCGCGAACCAGGTTCAGGAACTTTAGAAGTAATTAATCACGCTTTGAAACCTTCGGGTATTAAAATTTCGGATTTTAATATCGAGATGCAATTGGGCAGCACTGAAAGTATAAAATCGTATTTATCACATTCAAATTGTGTTGCTTTCCTTTCCATATATTCTATTTTAAAAGAACTTAAAAATCAAGAGTTTACCGTGCTCGATGTGAAAGATTTAGCGATTGAGCGCTATTTTTATTTCATTCAGCCGCATGGAGAATTGGGAACACTACCAGAGGTTTTTATGAAATTTGCGCGCCACTATAACTTTAAGTAATGGCGTATAACTAATAGCTATTTCTTCCGTATTTTTTTTGCTCCGAACTTTGCATCATAAAATTTAAAATTATGGTCGTCGCGAACGAAAGCATGGGAGTACAAAAAAGCAAAAACACTTTTTTTGCAAAACATTTTACGGTTAAAGAAGCGATTTTTTTATCAGTTTTGTTTGTTTGTTTAATGCCGTTTATTTCGCCGCCAATGGCATTGGTCTTAGGATTAATAATTGCGCAAATCGGACATCCGTATTTACACCTCAATCATAAAGCTGTCCGAATATTATTGCAAGTTTCGGTAGTCGGTTTAGGTTTTGGAATGAACGTGAACAGCGCAATGAAAGCTGGTAGAGAAGGTTTAGTGTTTACTATCGTTTCAATACTCGGAACTTTTATTCTGGGTTATTTTATTGGGAAAATTTTTAAAATCGAGAAAAAAACATCTTTCTTGATTTCTGCTGGAACGGCAATTTGTGGCGGTAGTGCTATTTCTGCTGTGTCGCCTGTTATTAATGCTGAAGAAAAACAAATTTCTGTCGCACTCGGAACTATTTTTATTTTAAATTCTGTTGCGCTTTTCGTGTTTCCGTTTGTCGGTCATCAATTAAATTTATCTCAAACGCAATTCGGAATGTGGTGCGCTATTGCCATCCACGATACCAGTTCGGTGGTTGGTGCTGCGGGCAAATATGGGCAAACAGCTTTAGAAGTTGCGACAACGGTTAAGTTAGCACGCACATTATGGATTATTCCCGTCGCGTTTATTTCTACGTTTTTGTTTAAAAATAAGACAGCCAAAATTAAAATTCCCTACTTCATCGGTCTATTTGTTTTAGCGATGGTGGCAAATAGTTTTTTACCACTCGTGCATCAATGCAGTAGTTATGTCGTCAGTATTTCAAAAATTGGATTAACGCTTACGTTGTTTTTAATCGGCTCAGGGCTTTCTAAAAAAGTTTTGCTTTCTGTAGGTGTAAAACCTTTGCTTCAAGGCATCATTTTATGGATAATTATTTCTGTTTCTACACTGTGTTTAATTCTGAGTTTTTAGAAAGAATAATTTATTAGAAAAAAACAATCAAAATGAAGCAACTGGCGTAATTTTGCGTTCTTAATTAAAATAGAATAGATTTTAAAACAAATTTTGCTTTTTAAATGGATAAAGTTGCATCTGGTCACGCACTCAAAGAACTTTTTAACGAAAAAGGAGAAGCGTTAAGTCCGATTTTAGCGCATGGCGTAAAAAATTATTTAATTGATATTGATGGCACTGTTTGCGACGATGTTCCGAACGAAGAACCCGAACGCATGTTGACGGTTTTACCTTACACGGATGCATTGCATATTTTAAATGCTTGGTATGAGCAAGGTCACATCATTACCTTTTTTACATCGCGTACCGAAGAGCACCGCGCATATACCGAGTTGTGGTTAAACAAGCACGGATTTAAGTATCATGGAATTTTATTTGGTAAACCGCGCGGTGGAAATTACCACTGGATAGATAATCACATTGTTAAAGCGACGCGTTTTCGCGGTAAGTTTACCGACTTAGTGGTTAAAACACATGATGTTGAAGTTTTTAACGATTGATTCTAAGCGTTATTCTAAAATATTTTAAAAAAGACCACACCCGTTAATTGTAAAGTTGACGAAGTGGTTTTTTTTATTAGGTAAACAGACTTTTTAGTCTATTCAAACTTAAATCGGTTTCTTTCCTAAATAAAAAACAGGTTTAAACAGAGTAAAACTTTCATAAATCCTAATCTTCCGTTTGGCGTATTAGCTATTTTACCTTTTTAAATTCCGTTTGTCTCAGTTGAAAACAATATTAGTACAATAATTTTGCGATGTATTCGTAAATTAAATGCCTCTTCCGTACTTTTGTATCTTGATAATTATATGTTCAAGAATTGCTGATTTCAGTGTTTGAATAACGTAAAAAGCGAAACATACTCATAGCGATTTGTACTTGGCTAAATCAAGCCAACACTTACCACCAGAAAACCTCAACCTAATATAAATTTTAGCCAGCAATATGGATCCACTTAAACAGAAGTTCAAAGAAAAATTTACTGCGCAATCAGCAGAAATAAAAACTATGCTCAAAGAGCATAGTAACGTTGTACTTGACGAAGTAACTATTGGACAAGCGTTCGGCGGTATGCGCGATATTAAAAGTATGATTTATGAAACTTCTCTGCTCGATGCGCAAGAAGGTATTCGTTTTAGAGGATTTTCAATACCCGAACTCAGAGAAAAATTACCGCAAGGTAGAGGTAATGAACCATTGCCAGAAGGTTTATTTTGGTTGATGCTCACAGGCGAAATTCCGACGAGTGAAGAAGTACTTTGGGTGACAAACGAATGGGAAAAACGCCGCGACGTGCCAGCGAATGTATATGCTACTTTAAATTCGCTACCGATAGAAACTCACGCCATGACGATGTTTAATATTGGAGTGATGGCTTTGCAAACTAAAAGTGTTTTTGCAAAACGCTACGAAGAAGGTATGCCCAAGAGTGAATACTGGGATGCGACTTATGAAGATGTCATGAATTTAATTGCCTGCATAACGCCTATTGCCGCATATATATACAGAAGAAAATTTAAAAATGCTCCTGCGATTGAACCGAATGACAGATTGGATTGGGCATCGAACTTTGCGCATATGCTTGGCTATGAAAATTCCGATTTCAAAAACTTGATGCGTTTGTACATGACAATTCACGCCGACCACGAAGGTGGAAATGCTTCGGCGCATACATCGCATTTGGTGGGTTCAACTTTATCCGATGCGTATTTATCGTTCGCAGCAGCGTTAAATTCTTTGGCGGGTCCATTACATGGTTTAGCAAATCAAGAGGTGATTAAATGGATTTACGAAATGGTGGCGCAATTAGGAACAAAAACGCCAACAGATGAACAAGTGGTTGACTATGTTAAAAAAACTTTAAGCGAAGGCAGAGTTGTACCAGGTTATGGTCATGCTGTTTTGCGCCAACCCGATCCGAGATTTATGGCGCAAAAATCATTTGGAGAAGCGCATTGTGCTGATGATGAAATTGTTAAAATAGTTTGGCAAATTTTCCGCGTTGTACCACCCGTTTTACAAAGTTTGGGAAAAATAAAAAATCCTTGGCCCAATGTAGATGCCCATTCAGGTGCCTTATTAGTGCATTACGGCATGACGGAGTATGGTTTTTATACCGTGTTGTTCGGTGTTTCGCGCGCGCTCGGTGTTTTAGCTGCGTTATGTTGGTCGCGTGCGCTCGGTTTTCCGCTCGAACGCCCGAAATCGCTCACTACAAAAGACGTTATGGAATTTTTGGCGCACCAACCACAGCCAACTATTTAATTAAAATGGCGTATTAAAAGATAAAAACTTATGAGACTCAGTAAGGTTAATAAACTTAAAAGTTTCTCTTTTTTAATACTCATTACAATAGTTAGTTTAAAAAAGATTGTCGCTCAAGACGCTGATTCTGCAAAAGGTATCAAATTTATTCGCGAAGATTTTCGGACTGCCATGACGCAAGCTGCAGAAAAAAATAAACTCGTTTTTATTGATGCCTATACAACTTGGTGCGGACCGTGTAAACTGATGGATAAATCGGTTTTTACGGATGAAAAAGTTTTGGCTTTTATGAATGAAAATTTTGTAAATCTCAAACTTGATATGGAGCGCGGCGACGGACAAATTGTGGCGCAACGCTATAAAGTATCTGCTTTTCCATCATTTTTATTTGTTAATTCGGAAGGAGAATTGGTACATAAAGGTATTGGTTATCAAGATGCTGATAAATTTTTAGGTTTAGTTTCTATTGCGTTAAACGCGAACCAAGGCTTGTTGGCTTGGAGTAAAAAATTCGATAACGGTGAACGCAGTCCGGATTTCTTAAAAAATTACGCGCTTCAATTAGCTGATGTGCAAGACGCAAAACGCACCGCAATAGCAAAGCTCTATTTGAAAACACAACTTGATTGGAAAAATAATAACGAAACCCTCGACTTCATTTTTAAATTTGTTGAATCGCCTGACGATACTTTTTTTACGCTGCTTTCTAAAAATAAACCTATTTTTGAACGCCGTGTTTCGCGCGAAGCGATTGAATTAAAACGCAAAAATTTAGTTGAAGAGCAACTTTTTGATAAAAAAAACTTACCCACACTCGCTCGCGCCGATTCTCTTTTAGCTTTAGTGAATGACGATAAGCACAAATTAGATAGCACCCAGCGCAACTACCGTATGACGTATTACCGCATGAAAGGCGATAGAAACGCTTATGCGCAAGCGGCGGTTAATTATTTCAAAAAATACGATAAAAACGCGGGTGAACTCGCCGAAACGGCTAATACTTTTTTAGAGCAAATAGACGATAAAACTTTTTTAGAAAAAGCGTTGAAATGGGCTAAACGCGCCACGCGATTAGAAAAAATTTCTTACCACCAATTTTTAGTCGCAGAGCTTTATAACAAACTAAAAGATAAATCGGCTGCACTCAAAGCTGCAAACATTGCTATTGAGTTAGGTAAAAAAGCTGGCGAAAGCACTGATGAAGTAAGTGCGTTTAAAACACGTCTATTGAAAGAGTAAAACTTTAAAATAAAAAATTCCGCAAGTTTTTTTAGCGTTCTTCGTCAAAGTAACATTAATTTAATTTAAAATTTTATGATGATGAAATTTCTTAAGAGCAAGAATGTTAGCCTCAGCATTTTCGCATTTGTAATTCTTTTTTCCGGCACGTATTTTTTTTTTGCTTGTAGTAAATCAACTACCGATACTACAACAACCACGACAACCACGACAACAATTACAACACTTCCCGATATTTACAAACGCATTTATGGTGCTAAAAGCGTAACACTTGATGGCGCTTTTGTCGTCATCAATACAACAGATTTACCCGATCACAAATCACCTTATTACTCTGATTCTACAAAATATGAATCGTATAACGGCAGCAATAGCAAGTTTAATTTAAATCCGAACAGAATCACTTCTCAGAATATTACGTTTCGGATTCCCGTCAGTCCGAAAGAAGCAACAACAAAAACAGCAACACCAGGTGGTGCCATTGGCGTATCGTTAAATGGAGTGGTAGTTTTTAATCAGTACGCTGCCATGCAAGCCGCTCTCACAAACGAGGTTAATAGTTTCGATCAATACGGCGGTCATCCGCAGCAATCGGGCGTTTATCATTACCATGTTGAACCTACTTACACGACGACCAAATTCGGCAAATCAGTTTTATTAGGTTTTTTGCTCGATGGTTTCCCTATTTATGGACCTTTAGAAAACGGAAAAACGCTTATGAGTGCCGATTTAGATAAATATCACGGACACGCCCACGCTACAACTGAATATCCAGATGGAATTTATCACTATCATTTCACTTCAGACACACCTTATTTAAACGGTGACGGATTTTTTGGAACAGCGGGCACCGTTTCGCAATAATTTTTTTCATGGATAGCATAAAAATAATTTTAGTTGCTACGGCATTACTTGTTGCCTCGTCTTGTAGGCAATTCTATAATTCAAGAAAAAATATTGAGCCACAAACAATTCCATCCATTTATAATAATTCTCAAAACGGTGATTTTAATGAAAAAAATGGCGTGATGTACTGCAATGACGTTTTGTTCAGTGGATTTGTCGTTACGCTTTTTAGCAACGGGGATACAAATTCAGTTATTGGTTATTTAAACGGATTGAAAGAAAACACTTCGCGTATTTGGTGGGATAATAAACAATGGCGCGAGGTGCGAGTATATCATCTAAATAAAAAAATTGGCGAACACACTGGTTGGTTTGAAAACGGCACAATGCGTTTTAAATATCAGTTTGGAAGCGATGTTTATGACGGCACCGTTGAAGAATGGTTTGCCGATGGTAAACGCGCAACGCTGTTTAATTATGAAAGTGGTTATGAAATGGGTTTGCAACAAGCATGGTATGCGGATGGGAAATACAAATTTAATTACGAAGTTGTGAATGGCAGAAAGTATGGATTAACCGGCGTAAAGAATTGTGAATCTGTTTTAGATACATCTCTAAATTCCTTAATCGCCAAAAAATATGCCAAATGAAAAGTATAACGTGTATTCTACTTTCATTGTTGGGCATAATTTTCTTCGCGTGTAATTTACAAAATAAAAGTAAAGTGCCTTTTTATAATTCGCCCGATTTTACGCCGCTTTGGCTTTCAAATTCTGAGGTTAATTCAAAAAAATTACACAGTATAGCTGCTTTTAAGTTTACTGATCAAACAGGAAAAACAATCACGGATAATACAGTTAAAGGAAAAATTAATGTAGCGAATTTCTTTTTTAGTATTTGCCCAAGTATTTGTCCCAAAATGACGCACAATTTATTGGTAGTTCAAAAAGAATTTGCTTCTGATTCTTCCGTAATTCAACTTTCATTTTCTGTTATGCCCTGGATTGATTCCGTCGCGCGACTAAAAACATACGCCGCCATAAATAATATTGATTCCGAAAAATGGCATTTACTCACAGGCGAGGCGGGAAAAATTTATAACTTAGCACGACAATCCTATTTTGCGGAAGAAGCAATTGGTTATTCTCGCGATTCTTCGGAG
>ENA-OBIO01000444-OBIO01000444.1-metagenomes-genome-assembly--contig:-NODE-444-length-21985-cov-4.17187_pt1 | contig 21985 bp, 21 predicted proteins | sample MGYA00153383_OBIO01 | MGnify analysis MGYA00153383 | reverse complement strand
TGCCGTGGGCCAGCGCCACCTGCTCACTCCCGGTTCGCCGCTGGTGAGCCTCGCCTCGGACAAGACGGGGGAGCAGGGCGCTACCTCAGTAATTCTCTGGGGCCCGCCCGGCACCGGAAAGACCACCCTCGCCCAGGCCATCGCGCATTCCTCCAGCCGTAAATTCGTCGAGCTCTCTGCGGTCAATGCCGGCGTCAAGGATGTACGCGAAGTCATGGAGCAGGCGATGTCCGCGCGCGACCTCTACGGCGTCACGACCGTGCTCTTCCTTGACGAGATCCATCGTTTCAGTAAGGCCCAGCAGGATGCGTTGCTTCCCGGTGTGGAGAACGGCTGGGTCATCCTCATCGCGGCCACGACCGAAAATCCCTCCTTTTCGGTGATCTCCCCGCTGCTGTCCCGATCCCTGCTCCTGACCCTCGAGGTACTGAGCGACGAGGACTTGGGAACGCTTGTCGACCGGGCAGTGGTGGACCCGCGCGGTCTGGCCGACAAGGTCGTGCTCGAGGACGAGGCCAGGGCCCTCATCATCCGTCTCGCCTCCGGGGACGCCCGGCGTGCCCTCACCGCTCTGGAGGCGGCGGCGCTGTCGGCGTCGTCGACGACCGAAAACAACGAGAAGCCGATCGTGACCGCCGACATCGTCGCGATGGCCGTTGACCGCGCGCTGCTGCGCTACGACCGCAACGGTGACGAGCACTACGACGTGATCAGCGCGTTCATCAAATCGATCCGCGGCTCCGATGTGGATGCCGCGCTGCACTACCTCGCCCGAATGATCGAGGCGGGTGAGGATCCCCGTTTCATCTCTCGCCGGGTGATGATCAGCGCGGCCGAAGACATCGGTATCGCCGACCCGCAGGCTCTTCTCATTGCCGTCGCCGCTGCAGACGCCGTTCAGTACGTCGGGATGCCCGAGGGGCGCATACCGCTGGCTGAAGCCGTCGTGTACCTCGCCACAGCACCGAAGTCCAACGCTTCGTACCTGGCCCTGGATGCCGCGATTGCGGACGTGCGCGCCGGTCGGATCGGACGTGTGCCCAAGCACCTGCGTGACGCGCACTATGCCGGCGCAAAGAAGCTCGGGCACGGAAAGGGCTACCGGTATTCGCACGACTCAGAGCTCGGGGTGGTGCAGCAGCAGTACCTCCCCGACGAATTGCGTGACACTCGCTACTACACGCCCACCGAGCACGGTAACGAACGGGATGTAAAGGCACGTTTGGAGAAGCTGCGGCGGATCATTCGAGGGGACTAGCAATCTGTTAGGCTTCTCGGTGGTTCTGAGGAGTTCTCTTAGGCCACAGCCCTCTTCCCAATCTGTCCGCGCTCACGCACGGGCCTCCACGGTGCACTTCCGTTTCGTGGGGGCGAAGAGAATCGAAAGGATTCCGTGTCTACCCAGTCACGTACCCGCAGCAAGACGCGCCTGTCGCGTGCGTTGGGCATCCCGCTCACGCCGAAAGCCGCCAAGTACCTCGAGAAGCGCCCGTACCCTCCGGGGGAGCACGGCCGAACGAAGCGAAAGACCGACAGCGACTACGCCGTCCGTCTTCGCGAGAAGCAGCGACTGCGTGCCCAATACGGCATCCGCGAGGCCCAGCTCAAGATCCAATTCGAAGAAGCTCGCCGCGCCTCGGGGCTGACCGGTGAAAACCTGGTTGAGCAGCTTGAAATGCGTCTTGACGCGCTCATTGTTCGCGCCGCTATTGCGCGCACTACCGCGCAGGCCCGCCAGATGATCGTGCACCGCCACATTCTGGTCGACGGCCAGCGCGTCGACCGTCCGTCGTTCCGCGTGAAGCCGGGACAGCTCATCCACGTTCACCCCAAGAGCGAGGGCATGGAGCCGTTCCAGGTTGCCGCGGCCGGCGGTCACGTCGACGTGCTTCCGAAGCTCCCGCCGTACCTCGAGGTCGAGATTGACAAGCTGCAGGCCCGCCTCGTGCGTCGCCCGCTTCGTGCCGAGGTTCCCGTGACCTGTGAAGTACAGCTCGTCGTGGAGTACTACGCGGCTCGCTAGGCCTGAATAGGGTGCTTGGCACCCCGTTCGTTACAGTGGGAGCGGATCATCTTCGGATGGTCCGCTCCTTCTGTGTTACCTCGATCGATTGGTGCATCTCATGAGTGGTGGCGACATCGCCGGACTGATCAGCGCCGGCGTGTTTGCGGTGCTCGTCGGCCTCTTGGCTATCCCACTGGTCAAGCTCGGACGCGTGTTCGACGAAGCAGGAACCGCCATCCGGGACCTTGGCACGAATGTGACGCCGCTCCTCGAAGAGGCCACCACGACGATTTCCGAGACCAACAAACAGCTCGCCCGGGTTGACACGATCACCAGGGGCGTCGCGGAGGCCACGGGCAACGTGGCGTCGCTCGTCGCACTCACGGCCGCCACCGTCGGCGGTCCGCTTATAAAACTCGCCGGCTTCTCGGCAGCCGTCAAGGTCGCCCTTGGCACCCTGAAGCGTGGCGCCCGAGGGCCGAAATCTCGTGCGAAGTAAACTGGCATAACCCGCCGCGCCGCAGCATCCGCCACCACTCTAGGGAGCAACCATGAAGAACATCCTCTGGCTCATCGTCGGCGTCGGGCTGGGATTCCTCGCCGCCCACCAGATCAACAAGACCCCGGAGGGTAAGCGGTTCTTCGAAGACGTGGACAGTCGTGCTCACGAGTTCTCCAGTGCTGTTATCGATGGCTATAAGGAGCGCGAAGCCGAACTTCGTGCCGCCGTGGCCGATGCCGGGGACGCCCTCTCCGATTTCACCGCACGCTGAAAAAAATTCTCTTCTTCACCATCGGCGGCCCGGAGGGGCACGCCCAGACCTCAGGACACCATGCAGACCGCTGACATCCGAGCCCGCTGGCTCGACTTCTTCGCCGAGCGCGGCCACACCGTAGTTCCCTCCGCCTCCCTCGTGAGTGACGATCCGACGCTGCTGTTCACGGTGGCGGGCATGGTGCCGTTCGTGCCGTACCTGACCGGGCTCGTGCCGGCGCCGTATCCACGTGCAACAAGCGTGCAGAAGTGCATCCGGACCCTCGACATCGAAGAGGTCGGCAAGACGCCACGTCACGGCACCTTCTTCCAGATGAATGGCAACTTCTCCTTCGGTGACTATTTCAAGGAGGGGGCTATCGGCTATGCCTGGGAGCTGCTGACGACCTCCGAAGCCGATGGCGGGTACGGGTTCGAGGAGAGAGATCTCTGGGTGACGGTCTATGAAGAAGACGATGTCTCCTTCGACCTGTGGCGCCGCATTGCCGGGCTGCCTGAGCACCGCATCCAACGCCTCGGCAAAGATGAGAACTACTGGTCGACCGGTCAGCCGGGACCGGCCGGGCCCGACTCCGAGATATTTTTCGATCGTGGGCCGGCCTATGGTGCCGATGGCGGGCCGGCGACAGGGGATGATCGCTACGTCGAGTTCTGGAATCTCGTCTTCATGCAATACCTGCGCGGTGAAGGATCTGGGTACGACTTTCCGATCCTCGGCGACCTTCCGAAGCAGAATATCGACACCGGTATGGGACTCGAGCGGGTTGCCTTCCTCAAGCAGGGCGTAGAGAACATTTACGAGATCGACCAGATCCGCCCGGTGCTCGACCGGGCAGCTGCTCTCTCGGGCCGCCGCTACGGCGCCGACCCCGAAGATGACGTGCGGATGCGTGTGGTCGCCGACCACATTCGCTCCGGACTCATGCTGATGTCGGACGGTGTTACCCCGTCAAACGAGGGCCGCGGCTATATCTTGCGCCGCTTGCTTCGCCGCTCCGTGCGCTCCATGCGCCTGCTCGGTGTGGATGCCCCTACCTTCACGGAGCTTTTCGCTGCCTCGAAGGACGCGATGAAGGCGGCCTACCCGGAGGTCGAGTCCGACTACGACCGCATCCGCAATCTCGCAACGGCGGAGGAGGAGACATTCCTCCGCACCCTCGCCAGCGGCACGACCATCCTCGACCTCGCGGTGGGCAAGACCCAGCGGTCGGGCTCGAAGCAACTCGCGGGAGACACCGCGTTTCTTCTGCACGATACCTTCGGCTTTCCCATCGACCTCACGCTCGAAATGGCGGAGGAAGCCGGCCTCAGCGTCGACCGCACCGCCTTCGACGCCCTGATGCTCGAACAGCGCACGATGGCGAAGGCGGATGCCAAGGCCAAGAAGACGCTTCTGGCCGACCTCTCCGTCTACAGTGCGTTCCGGGCGCTGGGTGAGACGGTCTTCACCGGCTATGACCATTTCGACACCGACACGAGAATCCTCGGCCTCATTGTTGACGGGGTGTCAGTGACGAAGGCCGTCGCCGGTGAGATCGCGGAGGTGATCCTTGCGGAGACCTCGCTCTACGCGGAGGCTGGTGGCCAGGAAGCGGATGCCGGCAGCATAGTCGGCACCGGGTTCGATCTCGAAGTGCTCGATGTGCAACGCCCGGTCAAGGGGCTCGTGAGCCATCGCGTGCAGGTGCGCAGCGGAGAGGTCGGGGTGGGGGATGCCGCTACCAGCGTGGTTGATCGCGACTACCGCCGCGGCGCAACCCAGGCGCACTCGGCGACCCATCTGATTCACGCCGCGCTGCGGGAGGTCCTCGGACCGGATGCTCACCAGGCCGGATCCGACAACCGTGCGGGGTACCTGCGACTCGACTTCAACTGGAGCAAGCCGCTGTCGTTGGCGACGCGCACCGAGATCGAGGGTATCGCGAACGACGCCGTGCGGCAGAATCTCGAGGTGTCGACGCGAATCATGCCGCTTGATGATGCTCGCGCGCTCGGCGCGATGGCTCTGTTCGGCGAAAAGTATGGCGATGAGGTGCGGGTCGTGGAAATCGGCGGACCCTGGTCGCTTGAACTCTGTGCTGGCACCCATGTCGCTCGCAGCTCGGAGATCGGCCTCATCAACGTGATCAGTGAGGCCTCGGTCGGGTCGAGCAACCGTCGTATCGAGTCTCTGGTCGGCAGGGAAGGGTTCCGCGACCTCGCTGTTGAGCGCGCGATCGTCAGTGAACTGACGTCGACCCTGAAGACACCGCGAGATCAGGTTTCGGCGCGCATCTCCGAGTTGCTCGCCAGTCTCAAGGCAGCGGAAAAGCGCATTTCTGAGTTCGAGGACGCAGCGCTCACAGAGCGTGTTCCCGCGCTCTTAGCCGAGGCGACCAGGATTGGAGCCGTGACCGCAGTGATCAGCAATGTGGGCACTCTCTCTTCTTCTGACGACCTGCGTCTGTTGGTAACCTCTGTGCGCGGTCGGCTCGGTACCGACCCGGCCGTAGTGGCACTCGCGGCGGATGTCGCAGGCAAGCCCGCAGTGATCGTCGCCACCAATGAAGCGGCACGCGCCCTCGGGTCTCGGGCCGGCATGCTCGCCAAGAGCGCTGCGGGGATCCTCGGCGGCGGTGGCGGCGGCAAAGACGATCTCGCCCAGGGTGGCGGATCGAACGTCGGCGCAATCGCCACGGCGCTCGAGGCCATCTCGGCCGGACTTCCGAGGTAACGGTGCGACCAGGCGTGCGCCTCGGGATCGATGTGGGGAAAGTGCGTATCGGGGTTGCTTCGAGCGACCCGCACGGGATGCTGGCCACCCCGGTGGGCACGATTACTCGAGGCGATGGCGATATCGCCCGGATCCTCGCCGAGGCAGCCGAGCGTTCCGTGGTCGAAATCGTGATCGGGCTGCCACTCGCACTGTCGGGAGCCGATTCGGCCTCGACCCGGGATGCGCGAGACTTCGCGTTGCGGGTGGCGGTGGGCGGCGACATCCCGGTACGGATGGTCGACGAACGGTTATCCACAGTGTCGGCGACCCGCGCGTTGCAAGCTTCAGGTCGCAACTCGCGCCGGTCGCGGTCCGTGATCGACCAGGTTGCGGCCGTGATAATTTTGCAGCATGCCCTCGACGTCGAGCGCACCGGTGGAGCACTGCCGGGAGCGGTTGTCGTCTCCCCCGAAGGACGGTAACTGTGGCCGATGATCCGAGCTGGGATGAGATCTTTTCGTCACAACCCCCGTCCGGCGGCGGCGCTGCCGACGCCCCACCGCCAGCTGCTTCAGCTCCGAAGAGCCGCCGGGAAGCCCGAGGATCGGCGGCCACCACACTCAATGCGTCCCACAATGCAGCCCGTGATCGAGCCGCGACCCGGCGAGGACACTCTGGCCGGGTCGACGAGCATGGCCTCGTGCGGCGCAAGAAACCCCGCCGGAGCCTCGCGTGGCTCTGGGTGCTTCTCTCCATCATCGTGGTGCTCGGGGTCGTGTCGACGGCGGTGTGGTTCACCTTCCAGCCCCAGATCCAGAAGGTCCTCGGGATAGAACCGCCGATCGACTACACCGGTGGCGGCAGCGGAAAAGTCGTCGTGACCATCGAAAACGGCCAGGTTGGCGGGGACGTTGCCAAGACACTTGCGGTTAGGGGCGTGACGAAGACTACGACGGCGTTCTACAAGCTTCTGCTTGTGCAAGTCCCGCAGGTGACCTTCCACCCTGGTAGCTACCAACTCAAGAACCGCATGAGCGCCAAGGCCGCCCTTGCGGCGCTCGTTGACCCGAAGAATAGGGTATCGACCCGCGTCTCGTTTCCCGAAGGAATTACCGTCAAGGGCATCATCGCGAAGCTTTCCAACCTCAGCGAAAGCACGGGGGTCACCAAGGCCCAGCTTGAAGCCGCGGCCGCGGACTATACGTCATTCGGGCTCCCCGCGGCGGCCCCGAGCCTCGAGGGCTATCTCTTTCCGGCGACCTACTCGTTCGAGCCGGGCCAAACAGCCCACCAGATCCTCCAGGGCTTCGTGACCGAGATGTTCACGCGGCTGGATGCCGCGGGCGTCGCCGTTGCGGACCGGCACAGGGTGCTGACGCTCGCAGCTCTTACGCAAAAGGAGGGCGGTCCCGTCGCGGACTTCCCGAAGGTCTCCAGGGTTTGGGATAACCGCATCGCGAAAAGCATGAATCTGCAGTCGGATGCGACGGTGGCCTACGGCGCGGGGTCGACGAGTATCAACACCACGCCCGCCCAACGCGCCGATAAAGGCAACCGATACAACACCTATGCCAACCAGGGCCTGCCGATCGGACCGATCTCGAATCCCGGAGAAAAGGCGATCGAGGCGACGCTTCATCCCGTGGACGGCACCTGGCTGTACTTCGTGGTTGTGAACTGCTCAACGGGAGAGACGGCGTTCTCCGATACCTTCGCTCAGCACCAGGCTGCGAACGCACAGCTCGGCGCCTGGCTGAAGGCGAACCCGGGCGGGTGCAATTAGCAGCATGGTGATGAGACTCGCCGTGCTCGGAACTCCGATCGCTCACTCGAAATCCCCTGCCCTGCACAGCGCCGCCTATCGAGTACTCGGACTCGATTGGCGCTACGAGGCGATCGAGGTCGCGCCGGCCGGCCTCGAGGACTTCATCAGGTCTCGTGGAGTTCAGTGGCGCGGACTGTCCCTGACGATGCCGCTCAAGCATGACGTGATGCCCCTGCTCGACTTCGCGGACCCGGTGGCCGCGCTCAGCGGAGGAGCCAACACGGTGCTTCTTCAAGAAAGTGGGGGCGGGCCGACCCTCCGCGGCTTTAATACGGACGTGTTCGGCATTGCCGAAGCATTTCGCCACGCCGGCGTCGCGCGCCTCTCTACGGTGCGGATGCTCGGAGCGGGCGCGACCGCCGCATCCGCTCTCGTCGCCGTTGCCCAACTCGGTGCGGATCGCGTTCTCGTTTCGGCCAGGTCAGAGATCAAACTCGTTGTACTGGTGGAACTCGGCCGGCAGCTCGGTGTCGACGTGCACACGGCGCGCTCGGACAGCTTCGACGGCGGCATCGTGCCGGATGCGGTGATCAGCACCCTGCCCGGCGGGGCGGATCATCCGTATCGATTCGATACCTCGACCCGAGAGTCCTCGGTACTGTTCGACGTGGCCTACGACCCGTGGCCCTCGCCCCTTGCGGCGAGTTGGCTCGAAGCCGGTGGCCGAGTGATCCCGGGTATCGAAATGCTGGTGAACCAGGCCCTCATGCAGGTGCGGATCTTCGTGGGGGGCGGGGTCGATCGCATCCTCCCGCGCGAGGAGGCGGTGCTTGCGGCGATGCGGGAATCAGTCGGGCTTTAACCGTAGGGTCGCTCGTCTGCCTTTGCCTATTTGCCTCGAGATGCAGCGAATGCGGTGTCGTGGGCGTCCGCAGCGACCAAGCATCTTCGTCTGCTGTGGGAGGATTCTCTTATGCTTCGATGGTTGACCGCAGGGGAATCGCACGGTCCCGAACTGATCGCTATTCTTGAGGGTCTCCCGGCCGGAGTGCCGGTGTCGATGGCGGCCATCCAGGCTGACCTGCACCGCCGAACACTCGGCTATGGGCGCGGAGCGCGCCAGAAGTTCGAGCAGGATGCGCTGACCATCAGTGGCGGCATCCGCTTCGGACTGTCGATGGGGAGCCCGGTCGCGCTACGGATCGGTAATACCGAGTGGCCGCGCTGGGTCGAGGTGATGAGCGCAGAGCCGGTAGACCCCCTGTCGCTGCCGAAGGGTCGTGGTGCGCCGCTCACCCGTCCGCGGCCCGGTCATGCTGATCTTGTCGGGATGCAGAAGTACGGCTTCGAGGAGTCTCGGAACGTGCTCGAACGGGCGAGCGCCCGGGAGACTGCGGCAAGGGTCGCGCTCGGTGCCGTTGCCCGGGCGTTCCTTGGTGAGCTGGGTATCCACCTGGTGTCGCACACCCTCTCGATCGGAGCGACGCGGGTTCCTGACGGATCGGCGCTTCCCGGTATCGCGGATGTGCCGGCGCTGGACGCCGACCCCTTGCGCTGTTTCGACCCCACGACCTCCGCGCTCATGGTGGCCGAGGTGGATGCCGCACACGAGGATGGCGACACCCTCGGTGGTGTCGTCGAGGTGCTCGCCTACGGACTGCCTCCCGGCCTTGGCTCCTACACGCACTGGGACCGGCGGCTCGACTCCCAGCTCGCGGCTGCGCTCATGGGCATTCAGGCCATCAAGGGCGTCGAACTCGGAGACGGATTCCTCACCGCAACGCGACGCGGCTCAGAGGCCCACGACGAACTGTTCCAGAGCGTCGACGGGATCACCCGATCGAGCGATCGCGCCGGCGGAACCGAGGGAGGCATGAGTACCGGAACGGTCCTGCGGGTGCGCGCGGCGATGAAACCGATCTCGACAGTGCCCCACGCCCTCCGAACGGTCGACATCGCCACCTCGGCGGCGGGCGAGGCCCACCACCAGCGATCGGATGTCTGCGCCGTGCCTGCCGCCGGAGTCGTCGCCGAAGCCATGGTCGCCCTCGTACTCGCAAACGCCGTTCTCGAGAAGTTCGGCGGCGATTCGGTGGTCGAGACAAAGCGCAACCTCGACGGCTACGTCGCCGCGATCCCGGCCAACCTCGCCACGGCCTCCGAATCCGATCTCCTGCTCGGCTCATGATCGATCGCACTCCCGAGCCCGGACAACCGCACCTTGTCCTGATCGGGCCTCCGGCGGCGGGCAAGACACGACTCGGGAAGAGGATCGCTCGGATCCTGGGGGCATCGTTCATCGACACCGACCGTCGGATCGTGGCACGGCATGGGCCGATCGCCCAGATATTCAGCGAATACGGTGAGAAGTACTACCGCGCGCTCGAGCGATCGGAAGTGGCGAAAGCGCTGGGGGAACGCGCGGTCGTGGCGCTCGGCGGAGGCGCGATCATCGATCCGCTCACCCAGGCAGACCTCGTCGCCCATCGGGTTGCGCTCATCACTGTGAGTTCCGATGCGGTCGCCGCGCGGATTCTCGACAGTAAACGTCCCCTCGTCTCGGGTATCGACACCTGGTCGGAATTGGTCGCCTCCCGACGCGAGATCTACGAACGGCTCGCCACTCGCACCTGGGACACCTCTCACCGGCCGATCGATGAGATCGCCAGCGAGATCGCGGACTGGATCATCGAAGTGACTCCGCCAAAGTGACTCCGCCAATTGACTCCGCCGAATGAATGAGGAGCTGCCATGAGCACAACAACCATCACCGCGATGGGTGTCGATCCCTACGACATCCTCGTGGGCCGCGACATCCTCTCCACACTTCCCGCGTTGATCGGTTCGAACGCTCGCAAGGTGCTCATCGTGCACCCGGCGACACTCGGTGCGCGCGCTGAGGGCTTGCGGGAGGCGCTCAGCGCCGACTATGAGGTACTTCTTGCCGAGATTCCGGATGCCGAGACTGGCAAACGCGTCGAGGTCGCGGCGTTCTGCTGGCAGGTGATGGGACAGGCAGATTTCACCAGAACCGACGTCGTGATTGGATTCGGTGGGGGAGCGGTCACTGATCTCGCAGGGTTCGTTGCGGCGACCTGGCTGCGTGGCATCCGCCTGGTAAATGTTCCGACGACGCTGCTGGGAATGGTCGACGCGTCGATCGGCGGCAAAACCGGTATCAACACCAACGAGGGCAAGAATCTTGTCGGAGCCTTCCACGCCCCGGCCGGCGTGGTCGTCGACCTCGATACGCTTGTCGGGCTCAGCCAGATGGAGATCCTCGCCGGCTTCGGGGAAGTGGTCAAATGCGGCTTCATCGGGGAGCCGGAGATCCTCGACATCATCGAGCGGAATGTGGATGTCGCGACCGATTCGACATCCGAGGAGTTCCGCCGAATGGTCGAGCTCTCGATCGGGCTCAAGGCAAGGGTCGTGAGCGAGGACTTCAAGGAGAATGGGCTGCGGGAAATCCTGAACTACGGCCACACCCTTGGCCATGCGATCGAATATGCGGAGCGGTTCCAGTGGCGCCACGGGGCCGCCGTCGCGATCGGAATGGTCTACGCCGCGGAGCTGGCTCGGCTCACCGGGCGACTGCCGGATGTCGTGGTTGACCGGCACCGCAGCATCCTCACCTCGCTACAACTGCCGATTTCTTACCCGGCCGGACGGTGGCAGACGCTGCTCTCGGTGATGAAGCGCGATAAGAAGGCCCGTGGAGCGCTGCTGAGATTCATCGTGCTCGACGACATCGCGAAGCCGACAGTGCTTACCGGGCCCGACGAGAGCCTGCTGTTCGCGGCGTACCAGGAGATCGGCTCGTAGGCTCGCCGGAGTCGAGCCGTCAAGTGGAGGTCTGCAACACCCTGCGCGCCCGCGTGTGACACGCGCGCCGGAAGGTGCGGGCGCGGGTGGCACTCGAGGGCGCGGAGGTGCGGAAAAGCGGTGCCTGGTATTCGCCGAGACTCTCAGGATCCGCGTCGGGCATCCCCTCAGCCCAGCGACCGCTAAACTCGCTCGCATGGTGAGCATCCTCGTTCTCAACGGCCCGAATCTCGGCCGCCTCGGAAGCCGCGAACCGGATGTCTATGGCAGCGGCACCCTTGATGACCTGCGTGTCGCGTTGGATCGTGAGGCTCCTCCCGCCCACGCGATCGATCTTCGCCAGACCAACGACGAGGCCGAGTTGATCGCCTGGCTCTATGAGGCCGTCGATACCGCGAGCCCGGTCATCCTCAATCCGGCCGCCTTCACGCACTACTCCTACGCGCTACGGGATGCCGTGGCGCTGGTCACCAAGGCCGGGTTGATCCTGGTGGAGGTGCACATCTCGAACCCCCACGCCCGGGAGGAATTCCGCCATAACAGCGTGATTTCGGGGGTGGCGACCGGGGTGATCGCCGGATTCGGATTCGACTCGTATCTGCTCGCGCTCGACGCGATCAACCGCAAACTCGGCTGAACCGGTAGACTCGCTAGCTGGTTTCCCCGCGCGGGATCGCTGATTCTCTTCACCCTCAGATCGAACGGATTTACAGTCATGGCCTCAACCGCTGACATCAGGAACGGCGTCGTTCTCAACATGGACGGCCAGCTCTGGACCGTGATCGACTTTCAGCATGTGAAGCCGGGCAAGGGTGGCGCCTTCGTGCGCACCAAGGTCAAGAACGTGATGAGTGGCAAGGTCGTCGACCGCACTTTCAACGCCGGTGCGAAGATCGAGACGGAGACTGTCGATCGCTCCGAGTTTCAGTACCTCTACGCCGACGGCGAGAACTACGTGTTCATGGACGTCGGAAACTACGACCAGATCACCCTCACCGCACCACAGGTCGGGGATGCCATCAACTTCATGCTCGAGAACCAGAACGTGACCATCGCGCTTCACAATGGCGACCCGCTCTATGTGGAGCTTCCGGCATCCGTCACTTTGGAGATCACCTACACGGAGCCCGGACTCCAGGGTGACCGTTCGACCGGTGGCACGAAACCCGCGACAGTGGAGACCGGCTACCAGATCCAGGTGCCGCTTTTCCTGGAGCAGGGAACCAAGGTGAAGGTCGACACGCGCGACGGCAGCTACCTCGGTCGCGTCAACTAGTGGGTGCGCGAACCAAGGCGCGCAAGCGCGCGATCGATCTGCTGTACGGAGCTGACCTGCGCGAAATCTCGTTGAACGCGGCGATCGCGCTCGAGGCGGATCGCGCGAAGAGCGAACCCGACCGCTGGAACTCCTGGGTCTACGCCCGCACCATCGTGGAGGGGATCGGCGAGCACGGCGATGAGATCGACGAGCTCATCGAGACCTACGCGCAGGGCTGGACAATCAACCGTATGCCGGTAACCGATCGTGCGATCGTGCGCATCGGCATCTGGGAGCTGCTCTTCAACGATGAGATCCCCGACAGCGTGGCGATCTCCGAGGCTGTTGAAGCGGCCAAGTCGCTGAGTACAGCGGATTCCGCCGGGTTCGTCAACGGCCTGTTGGGACGGATCGCCCAGACCCGCGCTTAGCGTTTGCGAGCCCGTTCACTGGATGGGTGCTCACGGCGCTGCGGATGGCGACTGCCGGAATATTTCGCTTCGTTACCCTTCGGTTCGATTCGGGAGGACCGGAACCGTAGCTTCATAGGGTGACTGCTTCTTTTCCCGCTCGCCCCGTCAGCGCCCCTGCGCTTTCGGTGTCGCTCCGCGGAGTCAGCCGGTCCTTCGCCGCATCCGAACGCGGGATTCCTGCTCGGCAAGTTCTCACCGATGTGACGCTCGAAATCTCTCCCGGCGAGATCGTGGCGCTCATCGGTCCCTCCGGTTGCGGAAAGTCGACCCTACTCCGGCAGGTCATCGGGCTGGATTCACCCAGTTCCGGCGAGGTGCGCATCGACGGTAGCGCGCTCGTCGGCATCGATCAACGCTGCGCCATCGCGTTCCAGGAGCCGCGGCTCCTCCCGTGGCGTTCGATCGTCCGAAACGTCGAAATTGGTTTGCACCGCGCTACGGATCGCGCCATCGGACAGTCCAGGGTCACAGAGCTCCTTCACCTCGTGCAGCTCGAGGAGTCCAGTCAACTTCGCCCTCGCCAGGTCTCCGGCGGAATGGCACAGCGGGCGGCTCTCGCCCGAGCCCTCGCTCGCGGTCCCGGTGTGCTCGTGCTCGACGAACCATTCGGTGCTCTCGATGCGCTGACTCGGCTCACCATGCAGGATCTCCTCCTCGACATTCATGCCGCGGAACCGGCGACGATCATTCTGGTCACACACGATGTCGACGAGGCGCTCTACCTCTCTGACCGCGTTGTGCTCCTCGGCCAGGCCCCGGGGACGGCCCCTGGCAGCGGATCCGGCATCGTACGAATCGTGGATGTGCCGGGCGCTAGGCCTCGAGATCGCGCGGATGCCCAGCTCGCGCGCATCCGCTCTGAACTTCTTGAAGGCCTGGGTGTTGAGCGTCATCACCAGGTCATTCCGCAGCCCAGCTGAGCAAAAAAGCACTCACTCTTCCCGCCCGATTACAGAGGAAAACAGCATGCATAAGAAAATCATTGGTTTCGCGGCCCTTGCCGCTACGGTCGGCCTTCTGCTCGCCGGCTGTGCCGGGGAGGGCTCTGCTTTAGTGCCGAAATCGACAGCGGCACCCACTGTGGAGAAGTGGAGCGCTCCCGTGCTCAACATCGACTTTGCGACGTACAACCCGCTGAGCCTGATCATCAAAAACAAAGGCTGGCTCGAGGCCACACTCGGCGACAAGGTGAAGGTGAACTGGGTTCAGTCGGCTGGTTCGAGCGCGGCGAATCTCGCCTTGCGTTCCGGTGCAATCGACATCGGCTCGACCGCTGGATCGGCTGCCCTCCTCGCTCGCTCAAACGGTTCCCCGATCAAGACGATCGACGTCTACTCGCAGCCCAACTGGGCTGCGATCGCCGTGCCCAAGGGTTCAACGATCAAGTCGGTTGCCGACCTCAAAGGGAAGACGATCGCGGTAGCCAAGAGTACCGATCCGTATTTCTTTCTTCTCCAGTCGCTCGAGAAGTTCAAGGTACCGCTGAACTCGGTCACCATCGTGAACCTCGCCCACGCTGACGGGAAGGCTGCTCTTGAAAGTGGTCGGGTCGATGCGTGGTCCGGTCTTGATCCGCTTCTGTCCGCCAGCGTCGTGACCTCGGGATCGTCGGTGATCTACGACAACCCCTCCTTCAACAGCTACGGCTTCCTGAACGCCACCGAGTCGTTCATTTCCCGGTCTCCTGATCTGGCGCAGCTAGTTGTCAACGCCTACGAGAAAGCCCGTGCGTTCGCGGTCAAGGATCCGTTGGCAACGGCGACGATCCTCTCCACCGTTGCCGCCATCAGTCCGTCGATCGCCACCAACGTCATTGAGAACCGCAGCAAACTCGACATCTCCCCGATCCCGGGCGCCCGCCAGACCGCGGTGCTCAAGGTCATCGGACCGGTGTTCGTCCAGTCTGGGGATGTCGCCAATCAGGGTCTGATTGACGCTGCCCTGAAGAGCCTGTACGAGACTTCCTTCGCGAAAAAAGCCGATCCGTCGGCTCTGAAATAGCGGTGGCAATCCGATCGAACAGCGAAGCGGATGTCGCCGCAAACGAGGCCGCTACGGTGCTGCAGTCTGCACCAGAGTTCGAACACTCGGTCGAGGGTACGGCGCTCGCCCCGCCCATCCGCCGCACTCAAAAACGGCCACGCTGGTTCACATTTCTGGTCGGTGCGGTTGTGCCGGTTGCTCTCATCGTCTTCTGGCAGTTGCTGTCAACATCCGGGATCATTCCGGCCTATCGTCTCCCTACCCCGATCTCGGTGTGGGAGGCGGGTGTCGACCTGTCCGCGCGCGGACTGCTTCTGCAGGACGTGGCGATCTCGACGCAACGGGTACTTCTGGGTTTCTTCTTAGGATCGATCAGCGGGCTTGCCGTCGGAGCAGTCATCGGGCTGTCGCGATGGGCGAGCCTGCTGGTCGCCCCGACAGTGGGCGCGTTCCGGGCGGTGCCCTCACTGGCGTGGGTGCCGCTGCTCATCCTGTATCTCGGCATCCACGAGGACTCCAAAGTCTTGCTGATCACGATCGGTGCGTTCTTTCCGGTCTACACAACAGTCTCGGGGGCGCTTCGCCATGTCGACCATCAGCTGGTCGAGGTGGGACGGGCGTTTGGCCGCAGCCGTATGAACCTGCTGCTGATGGTGCAGCTCCCGGCGATCGTGCCGACTGTCGTTTCGGGTCTCCGGCTTGCCCTCGCACAATCGTGGCTCTTTCTTGTCGCGGCCGAGTTGATTTTCTCATCCATCGGTCTCGGCTTTCTGCTCAAGGAATCTCAGGACAACGGACGCATCGACCGATTGTTCCTCGCGATAATTCTTCTCGCGGTCCTCGGCAAGCTGACGGATGCCCTCATCGGTGTGCTTGAGCGGTTCCTATTGCGCCGATGGAGCTGATATTCCCGTGGAATTGGTGAGGCTCGGGAGGCTCATGGGGTTCGGCGAAAAGGTGGAGTGGGGGGAGCTCGGCTGAGGACGATCCGTGGCCGGTGTTGAGTTGCCCCCCTCCCTGTCTCCCTGTCTTCCTGTCTCCCCGTCTTCCCGTCTTCCCGTCCGCCCGTCTTCCCGTCCGCAGCGCGGGAGGGAAATCTGTTGCAGCGGCGAAAATTTCCCTCCTTCCGGTGTTGATTTACGAAAAGTCCCTCCCTCGCGGATGCAAAGTCGCGGCCCGTACGTGACGAGGAGGGGTGTGGGAGCTCGCACGCGCGTTCCCCGCGCCAGCCTCAGAGTGTGCCGTAACAGCGACCCCGGTCCCACCACGCTGACATACATCCGCCGCACCGGGCCAGTGGCGACCCACTACAGTAGGAGCCACTAGACATCCTTAAATTCCGTCCGGAGAGGCGGGGAAGGAGGTCAGATTGCCCGCACGAACTGTGCTTCAGCAAGCTGATATCACCCGGGCGTTGACTCGGATCTCCCACGAGATCCTCGAGTCCAACCGGGGGCCCGAAAACCTCGTCGTAATGGGCATTCCTACTCGCGGGGTGATACTCGCAGCTCGCATCGGTGCGATGCTCGCAGAGATCTCGGGAACCGTGGTTCCGAGCGGGTCGCTCGACGTCACGATGTATCGCGACGACCTCGGCCGAAATCCCACCCGGGTGCCGTCACCGACCGAGGTTCCGCCCGGCGGCATCGATGGTAAGACTGTCGTGCTCGTCGACGACGTGCTTTATTCGGGCCGCACCATTAGGTCGGCCCTCGATGCGCTCGGTGCGATTGGGCGTCCGAGTATCGTTCGGCTCGCGACGCTCGTCGATCGCGGGCATCGGGAGCTTCCGATTCGGCCTGACTTCGTCGGCAAGAATCTGCCCTCGGCGACGAATGAACGAATCAACGTGCATCTGCTGGAGATCGATGGCGATGAGTTCGTGACGATCGAAGAGACCGAGGGAGGCGAGTGATGCGGCACCTGCTCAGCACTCGCGACCTCTCGCGGGACGAGGCGATCACCATCCTCGATGTGGCAGAGGACATGGCGGATGTCGCGGAGCGTGAGGTGCGCAAGGTCCCCGCCCTGCGTGGCAAGACCGTGGTGAACCTCTTTTTCGAAGACTCCACCCGCACGCGCATCTCGTTCGAAGCGGCCGCGAAGCGATTGAGCGCGGATGTCATCAACTTCAGCGCAAAAGGTTCGAGCGTCTCCAAGGGGGAGAGCCTCAAGGACACCGCACAGACTCTCGCCGCAATCGGAGCCGACGCGGTCGTGATCCGGCACGGGGCATCCGGGGCGCCACATGTGCTCGCGAATTCGGGCTGGATCGACGCCGCCATCGTCAACGCCGGAGACGGCACCCACGAGCATCCGACCCAGGCGCTGCTCGACGCCTTCACGATCCGCCGCCGCCTGCACGGCGCCGATTCTCGCGGACATGATCTTGACGGGGTATCGGTGACGATAGTCGGCGACATTCTGCACTCCCGGGTTGCACGGTCGAATGCCTGGCTTCTCACCACTCTTGGTGCGAGCGTCACCTTCGTGGCCCCGGCGACTCTTCTGCCGATCGGCGTCGAGAACTGGCCGGTCGAAGTGCGCTACGACCTGGACATCGCCCTGGCAGCGAAACCCGATGTCGTGATGATGCTGCGCATTCAGGGCGAGCGGATGCACGCCGCCTTCTTCCCGAGTGCACGGGAGTATTCCCGCATCTGGGGGCTCGACGACGAGCGGCTGGCCGTCCTCGCCGCCGATAGCATTGTGATGCACCCCGGACCGATGAATCGTGGTCTCGAGATCTCGGCGGCGGCTGCCGACTCGCCGCGCTCGACCGTGCGGGAACAGGTTGCCAACGGGGTATCGATCCGGATGGCCGTGTTGTATCTCACGCTGTCCGGCGAGGGAGGAAAGCAATGACCGAGACCATCCTGGTGAGGGCGGTGACTCTCGTGGACGGCACGAGCACCGACATCCTCGTGCGTGACAGTCGCATCGCCGAGCTTGGTCGCGCGATCTTCGCCTCGGCCGATCGTCTCATCGACGGAGCAGGCCTCATCGCCCTTCCCGGCCTCGTCGACCTGCACACCCACCTCCGGGAACCCGGCTTTGAGCAGATCGAGACCATATTCAGCGGCTCCCGCGCCGCGGCGATTGGCGGATTTACGGCGGTGCACGCGATGGCGAACACTTCGCCAGTGGCCGACACCGCCGGCGTGGTCGAGCAGGTGATGTCCCTCGGTGACCGGCATGGCTATGTGACGGTGCGCCCGATCGGTGCGGTGACCCGCGGTCTTGAGGGACAGCAACTCAGCGAGATCGGCGCGATGGCGAACAGCCGAGCCCAGGTGCGCGTGTTCTCTGACGATGGCAAGTGTGTCTCCGACGCCCTGCTCATGCGTCGCGCGCTCGAGTACGTGAAGACCTTCGGGGGAGTGATCGCCCAACATGCCCAGGAACCGCGGCTCACCGAGGGTGCCCAGATGAATGAGAGCACGCTCTCGGGTGAGCTGGGCCTCGCCGGCTGGCCCGCCGTCGCCGAGGAGGCGATCATCGCCCGCGATGTGCTCCTCGCCCAGCACGTGGGCGCTCGCCTTCACGTCTGCCACCTCTCGACCGCCGGGTCCGTTGAGGTGGTGCGCTGGGCAAAGGCCCGCGGCATCGACGTCACCGCCGAGGTCACCCCGCACCACCTGTTGCTCACCGAACAGTTGGCGGTGGGCTATGACTCGCGGTATAAAGTGAACCCTCCGCTGCGCCGGGATGAGGATGTGCGGGCGGTGCGCGAGGGCCTCGCCGACGGCACGATCGACATCATCGCAACCGACCACGCGCCGCATCCGGTCGAGGCAAAGGACTGCGAGTGGGAGGCCGCCGCATTCGGCATGGTCGGCCTTGAGTCGGCCCTCAGCGTGGTGCAGGCCTCCGTGGTCGACACCGGACTGTTGGACTGGGCGGACATCGCCCGAGTTTTTTCGAAGACCCCGGCGGCGATCGGCCAACTCGCAGGGTATGCGCAGGGCATCGCGGTCGGCGCACCGGCATCCTTCACCCTCTACGACCCGAGCGTGAGCCGCGTATTCGAGGCGACGCAGTTGCGCGGCAAGGGAGTGAACTCGCCCTACCTGTCGACCACGCTTCCCGGACGGATCATGGCGACATTCCATCGCGGCTATGCCACGGTACTCGACGGCGAACTGGTGGATGCCGAGACGGTGGCAGCAGCAGCCCGGGCGCACGATCAGGCGGGAGTCGGCCGTGGATAGAACCACCTCGACGACGATCGTGATCGCCGTCATCCTGCTCGCGCTCGTTGGGATGGTCATCGGCTGGCGTGGGCGCCAGAAACGGCAGGCCCATCTACCTCGACCGGATGCCGTTCCGGCGGACACCGGGGCGGAACTGTTCAGCGCCGATGCTTTCTACGTCGCCACGACACTCGCCGATGACGAACTCAACCGAGTCGCGGTGTCGGGACTCGGCTTCCGTGCGCGCGCAACCGTGACCGTCACGGAGGCGGGAGTCATCCTCTCGCTGGCCGGGACACCCGAGGTCTTCATTGCCCGGGCGGCACTTCGCACGATCGATCGCGCCACCTACACGATCGATCGCGTTGTCGAGAAGGGCGGTCTGGTGAGGCTCGCCTGGGCGCTCGGCGCGACACCCGTCGACAGCTACCTGAGACTCACCGATCCGACCGACGCTACCGCCCTGATTGACGCGGTGAATCCACTCTTCCCCACTCCCGCTCCCCTGGAAGGCGATGCCACATGAAGCGTTTCGACCCCGCTGTTTTCGTGCTCGAAGACGGCACCCGCTACTCCGGCAACGCCTACGGTGCCCGCGGTACCACTCTCGGTGAGGCCGTCTTCGCCACCGGCATGACCGGCTACCAGGAGACGATCACCGACCCCTCCTACGCCGGCCAGATCGTGCTGATGACGGCGCCGCACATCGGTAACACCGGGGTGAACGATGAGGATCGGGAATCCCGTCGCATCTGGGTGGCCGGGTTCGCGGTGCGCGACCCCTCCCGCATCGTGTCCAACTATCGCGCCGCCGGCAGCCTCGACGATCAACTCGTCTCCGAGGGGATCGTCGGCATCAGCGGGATCGACACTCGGGCCGCGACACTGCACCTGCGCGATTCCGGCGCTATGCGTTCCGGCATCTTCTCCGGACCGGATGCCTCCCTCGATCCCGCCGAACAGCTGGCGATCGTTCGCGGGGGAGCGGAGATGGCGGGGCTCAACCTCTCTGCGCAGGTCTCGGTCACCGAGCGGGTCACGATCCCCGCCGAGGGGCAGCGGATCGGGTCGGTCGCAGTTCTCGACCTCGGCGTGAAGAACGCAACCCTCGGATACCTCTCCGCGCGCGGACTCGAGGTGCACGTTCTTCCCCAGGACGTGACGATCGACGAGCTCCTGGCCCTCGCGCCAAACGCGGTGTTCTATTCCAACGGACCGGGTGACCCCGCGGCATCCGAGACCCATGTCGCGCTGCTTCAGTCCGTGCTGCGCGAGGGACTTCCGTTCTTCGGCATCTGTTTCGGCAATCAGTTGCTCGGCCGCGCCCTCGGGCTCGGTACCTACAAGCTGCCCTTCGGGCACCGCGGCATCAACCAGCCCGTGGTCGATCGTGCCACCGGGCGGGTGGAAATCACCTCCCACAACCACGGATTCGCGGTGGACGCGCCCCTCGACGGGCCATTCGAGTCGCCCGCGGGCTTTGGCCGGGTCGAGGTGAGTCACGTCAATCTCAACGACAACGTCGTGGAGGGGCTCAACGCGCTCGACATCCCCGCCTTCTCGGTGCAGTACCACCCCGAGGCCGCAGCCGGTCCGCACGACGCCAACTACCTCTTCGACCGATTCCGCGACCTGGTCGTCGATCACCTGCACGAGACCTCCACCCCCGCCAGCGACGAGACGGAAAGTAACTAATGCCCAAGCGCGACGACATCAACTCGGTGCTCGTGATCGGCTCCGGCCCGATCGTGATCGGCCAGGCCTGCGAATTCGACTATTCGGGAACCCAGGCCTGCCGTGTGCTCCGTGAGGAGGGAGTTCGGGTCATCCTGATCAACTCCAACCCGGCCACGATCATGACCGACCCGGATTTCGCCGACGCCACCTACATCGAACCCATCACCTGGCAGGTGATCGAGACGATTATTGCGAAGGAGCGCCCGGATGCCATCCTGCCAACCCTCGGCGGACAGACCGCGCTAAACGCGGCCATCGATCTCCACCACCACGGCATCCTGGAGAAATACAACGTCGAGCTGATCGGTGCGAACTTCGAGGCAATCAACCGGGGTGAGGACCGCCAGATTTTCAAGCAGTTGGTTTTGGATGCTGGCGCGGATGTCGCCCGCAGCCACATCGCCCACACGGTCGCTGAAGCGATCGAGTTCGCGAAGGACCTCGGCTATCCGCTGGTGGTGCGCCCCTCGTTCACCATGGGCGGACTCGGGTCCGGTTTCGCCCACACCGAGAAGGAACTCGTGCGTATCGTGGGCGACGGCCTGCATCAAAGCCCAACCACCGAGGTGCTGCTCGAAGAATCAATCCTCGGCTGGAAGGAATACGAGCTCGAGCTGATGCGGGATACGGCAGATAACACGGTGGTCGTCTGCTCCATCGAAAACGTCGACCCGGTTGGCGTGCACACGGGCGACTCGATCACCGTCGCGCCGGCCCTTACGCTCACCGACCGCGAATACCAGAACCTTCGCGACATCGGCATCGACATCATCCGCGCCGTCGGCGTCGATACCGGCGGATGTAACATCCAGTTCGCCATCGACCCTGCCGACGGTCGCGTCATCGTCATCGAGATGAACCCCCGGGTCTCCCGCTCGAGTGCACTCGCGTCAAAGGCCACCGGCTTCCCGATCGCAAAGATCGCTGCGAAACTCGCCATCGGCTACCGACTGGACGAGATCCCCAACGACATCACCAAGGTCACACCGGCCTCGTTCGAGCCGACTCTCGACTACGTGGTCGTGAAGGTGCCCCGGTTCGCCTTCGAAAAGTTCCCGGCCGCCGACCCCATGCTCACCACCACGATGAAGTCGGTCGGCGAGGCCATGGCCATCGGGCGTAACTACTCGACGGCGTTGCAGAAGGCGCTGCGCTCACTTGAGAAGCGCGGATCGAGTTTTCACTGGGACGGTGAGCCAGGGGATAAGGACGTTCTTCTCTCGGTCGCGGCGGTACCGACCGACGGCCGGATCGTCACGGTGCAGCAGGCGCTGCG
>ENA-OBIO01000440-OBIO01000440.1-metagenomes-genome-assembly--contig:-NODE-440-length-22136-cov-3.57796_pt1 | contig 22136 bp, 15 predicted proteins | sample MGYA00153383_OBIO01 | MGnify analysis MGYA00153383 | reverse complement strand
TAGCTCCCGGGGGTCGTGGTCGATGATGACAACTCTCACGGGCATCAGGCTCGCCAGTTCGAAATCGTCAAAGCTGAGAAGTGCAGGAAGCGGGTGCGCACTTGCCCGTCCGGTGACGCGCCGACCGATCTCTTGAAGGGCTCCGATAGCATTTCGGTTGTTTGTTGCAAAGATCGCGTCTGGTGGATTGGGAGAGTCGAGCAAAACACCGGTGGCTTGCTGAGCCGTTCGCACGTCCTGCTGGCCCATTGCGACGAGCGACGTCTCTACAGTCAAGCCTGCCTTTTGAAGTGCCGCCGAGTATCCGGCAAACCGGCGATTGACGGTCTGCACCGACGTTGCGTTTCCGAGGAAGGCTATTCGTCGATATCCCGATTTGAGCATAGTTTCGACGCCTCTGCGAGAACCGCCTGTGTCATCCAGCACTATGGAGTCAGCCCGAACGCCCTCTACCATTCGCGAAGCGAGAACAAGGGGCATGTTCTGAATTTCGCGGGGCTGCAGGTGCTGATTCTCCTGACTTGCCGGGACAAGGATCAGGCCTTCGACCCGCCTCCCTACAAAATCGCGAACCAATCGTTCTTCTCGTCCCAGGTCTTCGCCGGAGTTGCCCAGAAGGATGCGACGCCCGAATTTGGCCGCTATTTCTTCAACGCCGAAGGCGAAGTCTCCATAATAGGGATTGCCGAGGTTGGTGATGGCCACGCCGATCAAACCGCTGCGGTGCCCAGGGCGCAAGCTTCGCGCCATCTCGTTGCGTCGATACCCGAGCTCATCTACCGCGGCCATCACCCGCGCCTGAACGTCTGGCCGCACGTTAGTACCGCCAGCGAGAGTACGTGACACCGTCATTGGGCTCACGCCAGCGCGCATCGCCACCTCTTTTACCGTTGGCAGAGACACCGGCCGTCCCCTCTCGAGTTTTGCGTTAGTTATCGATACCAAAAATAGCCCTCAAACTCGCCGCTATGCAACGTTCGGGGTTATGGGTGGAGATGGAAGGGTATCCAATAACTGTCTGCCTGGCTCTGGGCGGTGGGCGCGGCCGCGAGGCTTTGCCAATCGCGGTGTATTGACCCGCGATGATGATATCGATACCATATGCGCATGGTACTCGTAGATGCCCGATTGGGAGTGCAAGTCTGGTTTGAGCGCGATGACTCTGAGGACCGTGTCAACTTTCTCCTCGATCAGGCCGCGACCGTGGGCTTTGGACAGATTCGCATATTTTTGATGTGGCCGTGGATTCAGCCAGACTCAGCTGATCAATGGGATTTCGGGCTCTGGGATCGGGTGTTTGAGGCTGCGGCAGCGCGGGGCATCACGGTGAAGGCGACGCTGACAGCCAATTCGGGTCCCTGGTGGCTCGGCATGCCGTCGGTCCTCCACACTCACAATCTCACCCTTCAAGAAGAGTGGATTCCATCTATAGACGCATATGTCGACGCCTGTGTTCGGCGTTACGCCCACCACCCGGCTCTTGGTCAATGGATTCTGTGGAACGAGCCCAACTATCCCTATGATGCCAAGAACCCATCGATAACGCGGCCCGTTGGTGCCGGTCAAAAGTGGAGAGAGCTTCTTCAGGCCAAGTACAGCGGCGACATCGCGCGGCTCAATCGGAGGTGGCGGACCGGCTATCGGTCGTTTGTAGAAATCCCGTTTCTTGAAGGTATCGCGCATCCCGCCCACGATGGGTGGGCGTGGCGAAACTACGCGTCCTTCATCGATGATGTCGAACTCAGAAGTACTCTGATCGAGGGTGAAATCCGCCGACTTTCCGATGCAGTGCGCGCACTGGATCCCAAAACTCCACTCTGCATAAATCCCAACGAAACGCTGAGAAATCATGCCGAGTACGGCTATCGGCTCGCCCAACTCGCCCGGCCTGTTGACATACTCGGAGCAAGCTTTCACGCGCCATGGGTGTTCAGTACGTTCGCGCAGATTGACGACCACACCTCGTTAGTAGTGGCGGGGTTGACTCTTTTGGCGAATACGCCGGGCGACCACAGCGTGGAGGTCACGGAGGTGCAGACCGGGAACACTTTTTATGCGGGTGTCACTGGGTTGGGCATGAGCCCGGCAATTGCAAGCACCACCTTTCTGGCTCCACTCATGGCCGGCGCTGACTCCGTCACCGGTTGGTGCTTCAATACGCGGGAGCACGATTTCGAGGCCGGGGAATGGGGCTTACTCGACGACATGGACCAAATCGGTCCGCGTGCGTTGGGCGTGAGTGCGGCGCGTGACGCGCTGAAGCGTCTTGACGGAGCGATCGGCACTTGGAAACCAAAGCCGAACACCGCGATTGTGCTGACCTCGGAGGATTCTCAGGCCGTTCAGTTTGCGATGTCGCTGAACACAAAGACGACCTGGGGGACCTATGCCCCTGCAGCTGTTCAGGGAGCGGCGCTCATTGCAGTCGAACTTGCCAGACTCGGGGTGGGTGCCGCACTCGCGCCCATCTCTGCCCTGGGTGGCTTCGGTCGACCAGAGTTGATCGTGGCGGCTCACCTTGTGGCGTGGGACCGCGCCACTGTCGACTCACTTCTCGAGTACGCGGCAGCTGGTGCCTCAGTTCTCATCGACGGCACAACCGGCGAGTTCTCTATCGATGCGGAATTGCACCGCCCTTGGCCCGGCTTTCTCGAAGAGCTGACCGGTCTCCGAAGCCGAGGGTTGGAGACCGCAAACGACGGACATGACTTCGCGGTGGCCGAGAGCGGAAACGTGATCGGCTCCGTAGTCGGTGTGCGGAGCCTTCCGGTCATGGGGCCCGAATGGACACCGGATGTGACGATCACCTATGCAGCTGACTCCACCCCGATTCTCTGGGCGCGGCGATGGGGGGCTGGGCGGCTTCTCTACTGCTCCGCGGCACTGGCGCCCACGATCCTCATGAGCGGCGCGCAGCGAAGTGTGGTGGACCGCATCCTGGAACGCGCCACGGCACAAATATCCCGGGTTGCGAGGCCATTGAGTCCACATACAACCTGTCTTTGCGTCGAGGGTGACGCTGGGGATGCCGTTGCTATCTTCGCGCCCGAGGTGACACGACGTGCAGGCCGACCGTTTACCGTGTCACTTCCCTCGGGCCAATACATGGACCTATGGTCTGAGAATCTGGTCTCAGTACCGCACTCCTCAGTGCTGCAGCTGACCGGAGATGACGGCATCGCGATCCTGGTGAAAGTCGACTCCATCCAGACAGACGGGTGCGACTAGACCGCCGCCCAACTACGGATTAAAGCCAGGCCAAATCAGATAGCGGTTCCCAGCTGACGAGGCCCGGAAAGCGAGGTAGCGGATGATCCGCGTCGCCGCGTGAGAGCTGTGCTGGCAGGCGAGAATCCTCTCGTCCTTCCCACGCTGCCGAGGCTGTAAAAGCAAGGAGCACGGCCCGCCAGTGTTCGACGAATTCATGAAGAGGGTGTCCAAGCGGACGCGCCGAACCTGCTCTGGGTCGCCGACATCACGGAGCATCCGACAAGTAGGGCCACGCTGTATTGCTCCGTGATGACGGACGTCTACTCGAACCGGATCATCAGCTACTGGGACTGCGGTCGATTTGATTGAGGCCTTGAAATGCCCCCAGTTTGGCTTGCTGCCTATCGCGTTGTGAAGAGCAGTCAGGGATGGATGTTTGGTTGAAGCCACCGATCGACCGGCATCAGCTCCTCCACTGGGCCGGAGCCAGTGGTGGGGCCGCACCGATTCGTGGGGACACTACGATTGAAGACGATTCCCGGCGCGACATGCGCGAGCCACTTCGTCCGTGTCCAAAGACGACGAGTGCGAGGCGAAAAGATGTTCGAACACAGCACTTTTTCCAGCAAGCCGAACTGGACTAGCGCAAGCGGCCCAGCCGAGATCGTCGTCTTAGATTCGGACCAGTGGCCGCTGATCCAGCCAGGGATACACGACGCGCAGGGCGGGTTTCGCTCGCACCGCGTTCGCAGGCAGTTCCGCGCGGACGGACGGACGGCTGGGCTTCTCGGACTTGTCTTTTTCGTTGACCGAGGACCGTGCCCTGATCTGCTCGTTGAGTTGGATGGAGCGCACCTTGGTATCGTTCATCCCTCGGTAGTCCGGGTCGACCGCACACGCACCGGGCAGCCTGGACCGATCGCGGGTGAAGCCGAAGTCTCGCTTCTGTTCCCTGCCAAGTGGCTCACCGAGGGCGATCACGAGCTCGTCGTTTCCACGGTATTCGACGAAGGATCCGCGCTCGGCGGCGCTCAATTGATTAGCGGCGCTCCCTCCGAGCCGTTGCCCTCCGCCAGGACGACGTACGGCTCCTGGTTCGGGAACTACATACGCTGGTCGCGCGCCTCTCTCACACCCGCGGCGGACAGCTCGCCGCAGACGGAACTGCTGGTGCGCACGACGCCGTTCTACCTCATCGGCGACGACGGAGAAGAGACCCTCGTCGAATGCCTCCTCGGCATCGATCCCGGTGCTACCGCACCGGCGGCGCTCTCGCTGGAGCTTGAGGGCCGATCTTTTCCACTGCCAGTGCCCGCCGACTCGGGAGATTTCGGACACGTGCGCTGGCGAACGGCTGTGCCCACTTTCGACGGCGATGTTCAGGCGCGAATCAGGGTCGATGGAACGGTCGGATGCGAGGCTACGCTGACGGCGGCTCGCCGGTGGACTATGCACCTGATTCCCCACGTCCACCTCGATCTCGGCTTCACCGACAGCCAGGGCAAAGTTCTCGAACTACACTGTCGCAACATCGATCGAGCCCTGGATCTGTTCGACAGCGACCCGTCATTTAGATTCAGCGTCGACGGCGCAGTGATCGCGCGGGAGTTCGAGCGGACGCGTTCTGCTGCCCAGATAAAGCGGATGCACGCCGCCATCCGGTCAGGGCAGCTGGGAGTGAACTCGTTCCACAGCAACATGCTCACTGGCCTCACTACTTTGGACGAGCTGATCCACTCCACCGACTACGCGCGTGACAGCCTTCCGGCGTCCGAGGTGACCGGTCATCGCTACGCCAACATCACCGACATCCCGGTGTACTCGAGCACTGTGCCGTCGGCTTTGGCCGCGGTCGGAATCACACGTTTTGTCGGCATGTCGAACCATCACCGCGGCGGCACCGACACCAGTGATATCCCCCACCTGATGTCTCCCATGATGTGGGAGGGGCCCGACGGAGCACAGGTGCTCGCACACTTCGCCGACCACTATTCGCAACTGCGTTTCATGGTCGCAGACCCCCAGACGATCACTGGCGCGACCGATTCCCTCCAGCGTTTGACTGACCGATACGAGCGAGACGACTACGCCCCGCACGATCTCGCGGTGATCGGTTCTCACGCCGATAACGAAGACCTTGCAGACGGTGACTACCAGTTCGCGAAACGCTGGAACAGCGTGTTCTCCTATCCACATTTCCACATCTCCACGTTCGACGAATACCTCGACTCGGTCGCCGGGATTCAGGACCGACTGCCAGTCTGGCGCGCTGAGTCCGGGACCTTCTGGGAGGATGGCGCCGGGTCGGCAGCGCATGTCTATGGCACCTATCGTCGTGCGCAGGCTCAGTTACCCGCCGTCGAGACGCTGGGTGCTGCGTTATCGCTGCGCGACTCGAAGTATCGCGTCAACCGACACGAATTGGATCGTGCGTGGGACGACCTCGCCGTCGCCGCTGAGCACACTCTCACTTGGGCGCGCGCAACCAATCATCCACATGCCGAGCCGAGTTCCGACCAGCTGGCATGGAAGACGCGCTACATTGATGATGCCGCTCGAGTCGGCATAGACGAACAGCGCCGCCAGCTTTCCAGGCTCGCAGAGATCGAGGGCCTTCGCGGCCCCGGTCTGCTTGTCTATAATCCGCACGCCTGGACCGCTGACCTTCAGATCGAGTTCGACCTCGCCGTGGGAGTCGATATTCTCGATGCGGACGGCCCAATCTCATTCGAGGTGCTCGAGAACTGCGCCGGGATGCAGCGTTGCCGATTGGCCTCCCGGTCCGTTCCGCCGCACTCGTATCGCTTCCTTCCCGCCTCAGCGGAACTTCATACCGTTCCCGCGGGAGAGGCGCCTGATATCGACTCCGTGGCATCGGACCCAGCACAGTCGGGTGCTGCGGATGAGACGTTCATCAAGAGGATTGCCATCGAATCTGAATCCGGTTGGGAATTCGATCTCGTTGATGGCCTCGGCTTGTTGCAGTCGTTGAAGTGGAAAGGGCGCGAACTTCTGTCATCCTCACCTCACCGTCTCGGGCAACTCATCCGCACTGTGTCGGCGGACGTGAATCACCGCGCGGTCCCGCTCAAGGATCTTGCCCCCCGGCACGACCACACTCGGCAGCTCATCGACTCTATCGATGACCGGTATTCGTCGGAGTCTCTCAGCGCGGTCGACCTGCAGCATCCAGCGATGCATTTCGTCGACGAGTGTCGCGTCTTTGATGGAACTCGCCTCACTTTCAGTGGCGGGGGATCATCGATGAATGACATCAGCATGGTGCTACTACTGCAGGACACCGGCCGAGCCCAGTTGGACGTGAGCTTCGACAAGCTGCCCGAACTCGACATGGAGGCCGTCTACGTTAGCTTTCCCTTCGCGGCCACCGACCCACTCATCCGGTATGACCGCCCGCTCGGCTGGGTTCAACCAGTCCGGGATCACGGCCCCGGCGCGTCCAACGAATGGATGACCCTGAGCACAGCGCTCATAATCACCGACGGGCCGGAAGGGCCCGGAATCACCTGGACTTCGCGGGATTCTGCTCTGTTCGCCGTCGGTGATGTCGTTCGAGGTGCGATGCCCTCGACCTTTCCGGGAGCATCCGGGCAGATCCTCGGCTTCTTGATGAACAACTTTTGGCCCTGCAACACCCCAGCTATACAAAACGGGCGGGTATCGTTCCGTTTCGCGTTCACAGCGATCGACCGATTCGATCCGGCTGCCGCGAAGAGATTCGGGGCCGAAGAGAGGATCTCTGCGGGTGCTGTTCATATGCTCGCCCTCGACCGGTTCACCCCCGACGAGGAGGCGCGCTTCCGGCAGGGAGCTGTGATTTTCTTTGAAGAAGATCGTTCGATCGACCGTCATATCGAAGAATGCGCTGACGGGACGTTTCTGATGACCACCACGAACCTGCTTGCAACGCCCCAGTCCATATCAATCGTGCTACCTGACCGAACCGCTGAAGCAATCGACCTCCCGGGGTCCGGCTTCGCCCGAACCCGGTTCCGGCGCGGTGAATTCTCGGCGCGTTAGTCGGTCGAGTTGGCGTGGACCGTCCTCTTTCGTTTCACTCCACCAACATGATCTCTTGATGGGTGCAGAACCAGACCCAAGCATCCTGCAGGAGGCAGAAACTGTCGTTGGACGCAGCGAAGTTCTCGGAGTGGGTAGGAGCTCCGGGTCACTCTGAACTCGGGTTACCTCTGGTGGCCTTCGATCACGTCGTTGCCTCCCCAGCGCGTCAGTCGTCAGAGCCTTTGTAGTCGAACCAGTCGACTGAGATCTGACCCTCAAGAGCAACGATGCCGACTACTCGACCGGCTAAACGGTCGGAGATTTCGTACGACAAGTAGCGGCCATCGATGTCGAGTAAAACCGTCCGTCGTCCCTCTATGAGGGCCGCAAGAACGACGGTGTCCGAACTTCGCGACTCACCGCGGAGGGCAGCGGGGCTCTGGCTACTAATTTCGAGCTCGACAGTTGTCCCAGAGAATGGGAGCTTCTCGACACGTTCAAATCCCGAAATGCACGCACGAGCGGTCACCTGTCCTTGACCGGCGACTATCGAATAGTGGGATTGCTCATCGGTGCGAACCGCGATGCCCCCCACACCTGCGGGAACATCGATGTCTATGGTTGCAGTCATCGTCTGATGCAGTTGCCGCTTCCCGATAAACGCCCAATCTTCCACCGTGATCACCCATCCAATCTGCCTGGGTGGCCTCATTTTCAAGCGTCGCTATGGCCTCATTTTCGAACGTCTTTGACACGGGCGTTAGTCCGAAGTCGTCGAAATCGATTCGTGTTCGTCCCGGCTTTGGCCGAGACTGAGGCAGCAGGGGCTGCGCGACTGGCCAAACGTCATGCCAGCCGACTTCGGTGACAAACGTCTCGCGTCCTAGCGCGGAAAAGTCGCGCTTTTTGCTTCCTGGGCGTACGCCGAGAAGGAACATCAACCATGTGTCGTCGGGACCCAGGACGAGATCTCCGTGCCCCGTGTTCTGGATTGCGCGGTCGGTCCCTCATATCTTTACGAATCGGAGTTCCGGGGGCTGGGTCGAACGGACCCTCAGGAGTTCTCGACCTTGCCACGCTTGCTGCGTGCCCACGCTCCGCCTCTGGGAGGAGCGTTCTCGACGTTCAATTGTGTCGATCGTGTCGCGACATTTCCGACCAGGGTCTACGTAATGAAGTCGCGGGAATGGTAAACGGGAAGCCCAGACAGATACTCGGCGGAGCTGGTAACGATGCAGTAATCGTCGCCCACACGCACCATGCGTGGGTCGGGATTGGAACCTGCAATGAGTGGATTCGGATACGTCAAGATAGGTCTCTAAGTACTTGTGGTCGGTAGCGTGAGTAGTCCATCTAGTCCAGCCTCAAGTCTGCAGACCATGGCTGGTTCCAGCGATACTCGGTCTCACTGTCATTAATGCGCCAGCGCTGGGGGGCTGAGGTCCATTGCCAATCAAGTGGCTCGATCCCACCGGGTGCACCGCCGTCTGAAGCTACGCGGATCGCACGACGAACGTCATCGTCCACCTTTGCGTCGCGACTTCGCGGATCTATGGACACGAACAAAGCCGTGCCTGACTGTGCGACAAGATCGAGAAACTGGCGATTCTTTTCCCATGGAGTCGAAGGAGTAGCGGCTACACAGTCAGCGTCTACCGTGAAGAATGTCTTGTGCTGGGCCAGTCGGAAGGCCAGAGTGTTGATGCCCATACGTCGAGTGCGTTCCCAGTGTCTGCCGGATGTGTCGTCGCCCGTTCGTTGAGCGTCTACCAGTCCTGCGGAAAGATGACCAATCGTGTTGCAACCAATAAGTGTCGCGCCAGCAGCGCCATCGCGGACGGCCTGGTAAAGGCCAACGAATACTTCCGCGCTGGTGCGGGTTTGATCTGCGAAAGACCACGGTACGCGTTCCATCCCGAGGTCTGTTCCGGGAACGAAATGGCCAAGCGTGTCGAATGTGGAAAAGTCATGCTTGATGAGGTCGTAGCCCCATTCGACGAAGCATGCAGCGTCATTCTTCACTTGCTCAAGAACGTCCTCACGACTTGGGTCCATTGGCCATTCGCCGTCCAGGATTGAATTTCGCGTCAGCATGCTTTGGTCTCGAGTAAGTAGCGGACGGAACCAGAGTCCTGGCCGTGCACCCTCCGCCCGAATACGATCGGCCACCGCGCTCATGTTGTCGAATGAATCTGCGCCGCGAATCCATGGCCCCCCCGGAGCCCCACTCGAGCCGTGACTCCAACCGGCATCAATCACGCAAAACGGGCGCACCGAGTGTCCGTCGCTCGCCACCGAGATCATCGCGGCATCTCGTACGACCGCGTCCGCATCGAAATTTTCACCGTACGCGTAGTACCAGTTATTGCATCCCACGAGCGGCTGGGTCATCTGAATCGGGTCGGAACACAGTGCCGCGCAGAGTTCTTGCTGAGCAGAAAAGGCAGATGATCCTTCGTCAGCGCGCAAACCGACGACTGTGGCGACCTCGAGCGTCCGTTCGCCAAGATGAACCGCGCTGCTGCCAGAGCGGGTGTCGAGCCACAGGGTAACTCCTGCGGAATCGACGGTCCAGAACGCCATCGCTCCGGGCCTGACTCGAACTCCAGCTCCCCGAATCCCTTGGGCCGATTCGGAGAGCCAGTACCACGGCAGTATGCGTTCCGGGCGCGCGGGCGCCCATCCGAGGTCGCCATATGAGCGCTCCCACGCATCGCCCAAGACGAGCGAGCGCTCCGGGATGCCCTCATTCCAGCGCAGCGCGATCCTTGATAGCCCGGTACGTTCCGCCACTGCCGTGACCCGGAGCCCATCCGCACCCGGTGTGAGGGAGATTTGGATGCCGCCTGTGCTCCAATTTGTCTCAGAGTCACTCTCGCTGGCGAGGGGAGGTCCATCGGGTACCGACCAGACGTGGACCGAGTCGGGCGCGGGCATGGGTGCAACAGTCATTAATCAACCACTCCCCCTACTACACATAGGTCTTCGGCTGCTCGATGTGGATGCGGGTGTCGAAAAGATTGCAAAGGAGGTCCGATCACAGATGATCGGCCCCGAAATTTTCCAGCCCGGCCCGCGCGGAGCCCCAGCCGGTGAGTACCGAGAACACATCCGATCGTTTCTCTGCGGCGACCGCGTCGCGGTAGGAATCCTCGAGCATGGCTTCGACGAAGACCCGCTCGCCTCTCTGGGCGGATTGCACCGCCGCCTCCACCATCGCCAGGCTGAGCACGTTGGAATGCACCTCGCCAGAGGGGGCCCGTCCGGTGCGGAGCGAGTCGATGAACTCGGCGAGGGATCCGGCAATGGTCTCGTGACCCGAATCAGCCTTCGATTTTTGCTGCAGGTCGTTCTCCGCATCCACCTTTGGCATCGTTTCACCGTCCCAGGTAGCGGTGCCTTTCGAGCCGCTGACCCGCCACGAGCCGTTCCAGGAGGTCTCCATGCCGGGGCTGCACCAGCTTCCGACGAAGGTATACCGCAGGCCGCCCTCGAACTCGAAGATCGCCGTCGTTGCGGCGTCCCCGGCGTACCAGCTCCACGCGGGGTTGTAGCTGTCGCAGTAGACGGAGACCGGTTCGGCATCCAGCAGGTAGCGGGCGACGTCGAAGGCGTGGATCGACATGTCGACGAGCAGCGGGTGATCCATCGTGTCGCGGAATCCGCCGAAGCGTGGGGCCATGAAGAATTCGGTGGTGGCGATACCCACCTCGCCAAGCGAGCCGAGCGCCTTCTTGAACTCGGCAAGGACCGGGTAGTAGCGACGTGACTGGCTCGTCATTAGCAACTGGCCGGATGCCTCGGATGCCGCGGCAAGGGAGAGGGCCTGGCTCACGGTCGGCGCGATGGGCTTCTCACAGAGGACGGGAAGGCCGGCGAACATGGCTTCGACATTGACCGGGTGATGGGCGACCGGCACCGTCACATTCACCACGGCCTGCGCGCCGGTCGACCCGGCGATCTCCGAGAGGCTCGCAGTGACTGCGATATCGGAGGTGACATCCGGCCGGCCGAGCTCGGCGAGAGTGCGGCGAGCGGCCTCGGTGTCGAGGTCGACGAGTCCGACCAACTCAATTTCTGGCGAATTGATGAGCAGCTGGAGCCACACCCGTCCCATGCCGCCGGCACCGACCTGGATGATGCGTATCGGTGAGGTCGTATCGGTGAGGGTGGCGAAGGTGCTCACCGTGCCACCGATCCTTTGATCGCGTTGCCGTCTGCCCCGTATTCCGGGAAGAACTCGCCGCTGTAGACGCGGCTCAGCCGTGGCGGCTGGCGATCCGGCCGGTCGGTTCTCGCCCACTCCACGCCGTTTGCGATCACGCGGCGAACGTCGGGCTGGAAATACACCGGGTATTCCTGGTCGCCGGGGCTGAAGAAGAAGATACGCCCGTGCCCGCGCTTCCAGGTGCATCCGCTGCGGAAGACCTCGCCACCGCTGAACGAGCTGATGAAGATCAGTTCGTCGGGAGTCGGAATGTCGAAGAACTCCCCGTACATCTCCTGCTGCTCGATGACGATCGGGTGGGAGATTCCCTGGGCGATCGGATGCGTCGGGTCTACGGTCCAAACCAGCTCGCGATCGATCTCCCCCCGCCAGCGGAGCGAACAGGAGGTGCCCATGAGCTTCCGGAAGATCTTGGAGAAGTGCCCCGAATGCAGCACGATCAGGCCGAGCCCGGCCAGTACATGCCGATGAACCCGCTCAACGACCTCGTCGGCGACCTCGTCGTGTGCCGCGTGACCCCACCAGACCAGCACGTCGGCCGCGGCAAGCCGCTCCTCGGTCAGACCGTGCTCGGGGTCGTCAAGGGTGACCGTCGTGACCTCTGCGCGGGAACCGAGGTGTTCTTCGATTCCCTGCCTGATGGCGCCGTGCATGCCGTGCGGATAGCGCTCAGCGATCGTTGGGTCGGTCTGCTCATGCCGGTTTTCACCCCAGACGATGACTGAGATGGGTGGGCGTTCTGGGAAATTGGGCATCTGGGAACAGTCCTTTCAGCGCTGACAGCGGAGTTGTCAATCGAGGGGAGCGGTGAGTTCGCCTGATCCGCGCTGGATGAGGTGGGTCGGGATCTCGATCTGTTGGGGAGGCCCAACCGGGTCGTCGAGTCGGGCCACCACGAGGCGAGCGGCCTGGCGCCCGAGCTCGCCAGGGTCGTAGGCGATCACACTGATGCCCGCGGCATCCGCGAGCTCGAAGTCGTCGAAGCCGATGAACGCGATCTCGTCGAAATGGTTTCGAAGCGCACGGACAACACCAGAGCTCGCACGGTTGTTGCCCGCGACGATCGCGGTAGGTGGCTCGGGCATCGCGAGCAGGTCGCGCACAGACTCTTCGGCGGTGGGCCCGTCGGCATCTTCCAGCCGCTCCCAGGGAGATGAGTCGAAGATACCCGCTTCGCGCAGGGCATGGCGGTATCCGCGCAGGCGCTCCTGATGCGTGTACAAGGCGGCCGGGCTGCAGACGAAACCGATTCGACGGTGGCCGGCCCGGATCAGCCCGCGAACAGCTTCGGCTGTTCCCTCGAAGTTCGCGAGCACCACGGAGTCTGCGATGAGATTGTGAGCCGGCCGGTCGATGCAGACGACCGGGGTGCCGAGCTGGCGCTCACCCTCGAGGTAGGCCTGGTCGGAGGCGATCGGCACCATCATCAGCGCCCGCACACGCTGCTTGAGGAGGGTCTCCACAACGCGCTCTTCGCTCGCCGGATCGTCATCCGTCGCGGCAAGGATCATCATGAGGCCGTGACGGGCGAGTTCCCGTTCGATGCCAGCGGCGACAAGAAAATAGAACGGGTTCGTGAGGTCACCGATCACGAAGGCGACGGTGTTCGTCACACTGCCATGGCGCAGGTTGCGCGCAAGATGGTTCGGTCGGAAGCGCAGCGAGCGGGCTGCGGTCAGTACCTTCTCCCGGGTCTCCTGCGACACATTGCTGCTGCCGAGAACCACTCGCGAAACAGTTTTGGGGCTTACGCCAGCGAGCCGGCCGACATCGGCGAGGGTAGCGCGCGACTGGGCCTGAAGGGCGGGGATCGGTGCGCTATAGGCGTCGGGCACCAAAGCTTCCTGACTGGTGACTATCGGGTCGATCATGCAGCAACAGTAACACCGTCATGGTTCCTTCCCGCAAGATGACAGCGTGGACATTTGCTCGGCTCGATAGCCGGTCACTTCGCCCACATTTCTCACAATTTTCAGAAAAAGCTCTGCTCAGACTGCAGTAGTCGGCGATCTAGGTGAAATATGTGAGTTTGGTAACAAATTGTGTCAACGCTGACATTCAGGCTTGACGACCTCGCATTCGTGGCTTAGCGTCGAGCCAGACGGCGCGCACCGTAAACCTGCAGCGCACCTTGGCGACGGCGCGGTCACGTCAAGGGCAACAATGATCTGGAGACCAAGAGATGGCAAAGAAGCACATCGTGATCGCAGCAGTGGCGGCATCCGCCCTCCTGCTTGCAGGATGCTCGACCGGCGGCGGTGGATCAACCGGCGGCACACCCTCCGGCCAAATCACCGTGATCACCCACCGTACCGACCTCGTTCAAGACAAGACCTTTGCCGGGTACGTGAAGGCATTCGAAAAAATCTACCCGAAGGTGACAGTGAAGGTGCAGGGCATCACCGATCTGGACGCGCAGATCACCACCCGTCTGAGCACCGGCAACTACGGGGACGTTACCGACATTCCTGCCACCGTCACGCCGAAACAGCTTCCGCAGTTCTTCGAATCGATCGGCGAGACGGCGAAGCTCAAGGATAAATACCGGTTCCTCAGTGACAAGTCTTATGAGGGCAAGCAGTATGGCCTAGCGCCCTTCGGCAACGCCGGGGGCTTTATCTACAACAAGAAGGTCTGGAAAGAGGCAGGCGTCACCGGCCTGCCGAAGACGCCGGACGAGTTCATCACCGACCTCAAAGCGATTAAGAGCAAGACCAGCGCGATTCCCTACTACACCAACTACAAGGATGGCTGGCCGCTAGGCCAGTTCCAGAACCAGCAGGGCTTCACGGGCAACGCGACCGTCGTGGCGGACCGTGATAAAAACAAAGCGCCGTGGACCCAGGGCACCGAGCAGTACACCACTGATGCCTTGCTCTACAACATCGTGCACAACGGATTGAGCGAACCCGACCCGACCACTACCGCGTGGGAAGGATCCAAAGGGCTGATGGCAACCGGCAAGCTCGGTGCAATGCTCCTCGGCTCATGGGCGGTCGTGCAGTTTCAGGCGGCGGCAAAGGATGCGGGAACGGACCCGGCTGACATCGGCTTCATGCCGATGCCCTACCAGAAGGATGGCAAGTTCCACTCGACCATCGGCGGTGACGTCAACTTAGGGGTAAACAATCACTCCAAGAACAAGACTGCTGCACTCGCTTGGGTCAATTGGTTCGCCTCCAAGTCCACCTATGCAGCGGACTCGGGGGCACTCTCGCCACTGGTCGGCAGCAAGAACCCGTCCACGCTGCAGGACTTCACCGACGCCAACGTGCAATACGTCGAACTGGACGCCGCCAAGAACCCGACGCTCGATTCGGACATCTACAACAAGGCGCAAATCGACCTGTTCGGAATGCTCTATCGCCAGAAGTTGGTGGACATTGCCCGCGGTGCCGCTCCGGGGGACATGAAGTCGTACTTCGCGGACCTCAACAAGCAGTGGGCGGACGCGGTCGCCAGCGTGAAGGCGTAGCACCAGGAGCACTAGCAACACCCGTAGTAACGAATTCGACCAACTAACAGAGTAGTTATGGGGGATTCCCCCGGAAGGACAGGCACGATGTCCCAAGTGACTGGTACCACCGGGGGGATCCTCCCCACTGTCGGCGCACCCCTGGACGTGGTGGAGCAGAAGAGTTCTCCTCCACGCCGGGGAGTGCGTCAGCGCAAAATCACTCCTTATCTCTTTCTGATCGCTCCGCTCGCCTTCCTGCTCGTCTTCACCTACGTGCCAGCGGTGAACCTGTTCTGGTACAGCGTGACGAACTGGGATGGCATCGACCTCAACAAGACCTTCATCGGGCTGCAGAATTACATCGACATCTTCACGAAGCCGGAATTCCTCCGAGTCTTCGTCGTCAGCCTCTACTACATTGTGGGATCGTTCGTGCAGATGGGGCTCGCACTCTACTTCGCGACGGTGTTGAGTTTTAAAACGCGATTCCAGAATCTCTTCAAAGGCATCCTGTTCTTCCCGACGCTGCTCAATGGCGTCGCAATCGGCCTGATGTTCCTGTACTTCTTCCAGCCGAATGGAACGCTCGACAGTGTGCTCAAGTTAGTCGGGGTGGAGCAACCCGTCGTGCAATGGCTCGGCAACCCCGATGTCGTGAACATCTCGCTCGCGTCCACATCGGTGTGGCGCTATACCGGGATCAGCTTCATCCTGTTCCTCGGCGCGATCCAGTCGATTCCTGCGTCGCTTTACGAGGCCGCCGATCTCGACGGCGCTAATAAATTTCAGCAGTTCCGGTTCATCATCCTTCCGGGTATCAAAAGAATCATCAGTCTCTCTTTCATCCTTGCCATCTCGGGCAGCCTTGCGGTATTTGAGATTCCGTACATCATGACCGGCGGGACGAACGGGAGTGCGACGTTCGTAATTAAGACGATCCAGCAGGCCTTCACTTACCGGCAGGTTGGTCTCGCCTCCGCCATGGCCGTGGTCCTACTGATCATCGTGCTGGCGGTCACATTCATCCAGAGAAAACTAGTTCCCGACGACGAGGTCAATCTCACATGACAACAACCCTGCGTTCACATTCTCGCGAACGAGGAGCAGTCCCCTCACGTTCCCGGCAGGGGTTTGCAGGCAAGGTAGGAGGTGCGACAAGCAAGTATGTAATCCTCACCGTCGCGAGCATCATCACCCTGCTTCCCCTCCTGGTTCTGTTCATCACCGGGTTCAAGACCAAACGCGAGTTCGCGACGACAGGCCCGCTGCAGCCGCCACAGAACTGGTTCAATTTCCATAACTTCGTCATCGCCTTCACAGACGGAAACATGGCAGTGGGCTTCAGGAACACCAGCATCGTACTCGTGGTCTCGCTTGCGGGAACGATTCTTATCGGATCGATGACTGCCTACGCTATCGACAGATTCGAGTTCCGCTTTAAAAAGGTGGTAATCGGGCTCTTCCTCGTCGCCACGCTGGTGCCCGGCGTCACGACCCAGGTCGCAACCTTCCAAATCGTCAACGGTCTCGGGCTGTATGACAGCCTGTGGGCGCTGATCGCCCTGAATCTCGGCACGGATGTCATTTCGATCTACATTTTCGTGCAGTTCATGCAGTCGATCCCGAAAGATGTGGATGAGGCGGCCATGCTCGACGGCGCCAATAAATTTACCATCTACTGGCGGGTCATCCTGCCCCTGCTGAAGCCTGCGATCGCTACCGTGGTCATCATTAAGGGCATCGCGATCTACAACGAGTTCTACCAAGCCTTCCTCTACACTCCGTCGCCGGAGAATGCAATGATTTCGACTGCGCTGTTCGCCTTCAAAGGGCCGTATGGCGCGCAGTGGGAGATCATCTCGGCCGGTGCGCTGCTCGTGATCATCCCAACGCTCATTCTTTTCCTTTTTCTTCAGCGATTCATCTACAACGGCTTCACCCAGGGGGCAACCAAATGAGCACCATCACGACGCGCATCACCGAGTCGAAGACCACGCGCCGCATCCACGACGGTTGGTCCGTCGAGGCGGTCGGCGGGCCGGTCGAGTCAAACGTCGAGGGTCGATCGATCCGGGCGACCGTGCCGGGCAGCATCCACACCGACCTCCTGGCTGCGGGACTTATCGAAGACCCCTACCTCGACGATCACGAGCGACTGCAGGCCTGGATTGGGGTGTGCGACTGGGAGTACAGCACACGATTCCAGTGGAACGATGAGGGAGCGGAGAACGTCGAGCTGGTCTTCGACGGGCTGGACACCGTCGCGCGGATCGAGCTGAATGGGTCACCTGTCGCCGAAACTCGCAACATGCACCGCACCTATCGGTTCGACGTTCGTGCGCTGCTCACTAACGGTATGAACGAGCTGACCGTGAGGTTCGAGTCGCCGGTGCGCCACGCCGACCGCGAGAGTCTCGAGCAGGGCTACCGCCCGCACGTCAACCATCACCCCTATAACTCCATCCGCAAGATGGCCTGCAGCTTCGGCTGGGACTGGGGACCGGATACTGCGACCGTCGGTCTCTGGCGCCCGGTCACCCTGCAGAGCTGGTCCGGCGCGCGGCTCGACTCTGTTCGCCCCATGGTGTCGATGGAGGGCACCGACGGGATCGCGACCGTACGTGTCGAGATCGCTGCTGCCGCAGCATCCTTCTGTTCGGCGCGCGTCACCGTTGGCGCAGTGTCGTCCACCGTGCGGTTCGAGCCCGGTGAAACTGTCGCCGAAGCGCGAGTAGTGGTGCCTGATGCCGAACGCTGGTGGCCTCTCGGGCACGGCGAGCATCCGCTCTACGACCTCGACGTGGCGTTGGTGGACGGCGAGGTCGAACTCGACTCCTGGCACGGCCGCATCGGATTCCGCACGGTGCGCATCGACACCGAACCCGACGAATCGGGCACTCCGTTCACAATCATCGTCAACGATCACCCGATCTACATCAAGGGCGCGAACTGGATTCCCGACGACGCCTTCCTTCACCGGGTGGATCGGGCGCGCTACGAGGAGCGAATCCTCCAGGCCGCGAGCGCCAACATCAACCTGTTGCGCGTTTGGGGCGGTGGCATCTATGAGAGCGACGACTTCTACGACGTTTGCGACGAGCGGGGCATCCTCACCTGGCAGGACTTCCTGTTCGCCTGCGCGGCTTATTCCGAGGAGGAGCCGATGCGTTCCGAGGTGGAAGCCGAGGCGCGCGACAACATCGTGCGGCTGATGCCGCACCCGAGCCTCGTCATCTGGAACGGAAGTAACGAAAACATCTGGGGCTACCAGGAGTGGGGCTGGGCGAAGCGGCTCGGGGATCGCAGCTGGGGTCTCGGCTACTACCTCGACCTGCTGCCGGCCCTCCTTGCCGAACTCGACCCCACCCGCTCCTACACGCCGAGTAGCCCGTTCTCGCCCACGGATGAGCACTACCCGAATGATCCCGCTCACGGATCTGTGCACCTGTGGGATCTCTGGAATCGTGATGACTATCCTCACTACCGCGATTACAGCCCGCGGTTCGTCGGAGAGTTCGGCTGGCAGGGACCACCGACCTGGTCGACGATGACCCGCTCGATCTCGGACTCTCCGCTCACCCCGGAGTCGCCCGGCATGCTGGTGCACCAGAAGGCCCAAGACGGCAATGTCAAACTCATCGATGGGCTAGTGGCGCACCTGCCGCTGCCCGACAACATCGACGATTGGCACTGGGCGATGTCCCTCAACCAGTCCGTGGCGGTGCAGACGGGTATCGAGCACTTCCGTTCGTTGGCACCGAAGTGCATGGGTTCGATCGTGTGGCAGCTCAACGACTGTTGGCCGGTGACCTCGTGGGCCGCTGTCGACGGCGACGGTCGTCCGAAACCGCTGCTCTACGCGATCAAGCACGCCTACGCCGATCGGATGCTCACCCTGCAGCCCGGCGATGCCGCGATGATGGCCAGCGCATGCAACGACACCGATGAGTCCTGGTCTGGCAACGCGATCATCCGTCGTCTGCGCTTCGACGGCACCGAGCTCGCATCGTCCAATTTCGCCGTCGATGCTCCGCCGCGAACGACGAGGACGATTCAGGTGGATCTTTCTGTGCGGACGCCGGATGACGCGGCATCCGAGTTGCTCGAAGTGACTCTCGGTGACAAGCGCGCCTTCTGGTTCTTCGCAGAGTGCCGTGACTCGCGGCTCGAGGCGCCCCGACTCGAAGTCGCCGCGACCGCGATTGACGGTGGGTACTCAGTAACCGTGACCGCCGCGAATCTCGTGCGGGATCTCGCCCTGCTCGTCGACAAACTCGATGGCGGCGCTCGTGTGGACGACCAGCTCGTGACGCTGCTCCCGGGGGAGAGTGTCAGCTTCGTCGTGACATCCGCTGCCCAGATCGAGGATGCGGCCTGGGCCGATCCGACGGTGCTGCGCAGCGCGAACCAGCTCGTGGCACAGGTATGACTGGGGATTTACGTACCGAGCAGTTCTGTGGCATGACCTGGGGATGGACCGGCGTCCGCGGCACCTGGGCGACCCCGGAGGCCGCGCACTCCCTGTCGAAGCTCGTCGACCTGAACGTCAACTGGGTCGGGATCGCCTTCGGCGCGCTCCAGGCGACGGCGCAGTCCACGGACATCCGGTTCGGCGAGCAGCCGACGGTGACCGACGAAGAGGTGCGCTGGGCTATCCGCGAGTCGAAAGCCCAGGGGCTCAAGGTCTGCCTCAAGCCCGTGGTGAATGTCGCAGACGGCACCTGGCGTGCCTTCATCGGGTTTTTCGATGAGGAAGTGCCTGGAGAGCCGAGCTGGGCCGACTGGTTTGCCTCCTATGCCCGCTTCATCGTGCACTACGCCCGTATCGCTGAGGAAGAAGGGTGCGAGATGCTCTGCGTCGGCTGCGAAATGGTGCAGTCCGATAAAAGAAGTGTCGAATGGCGCGCTCTCATCGCCGAGGTGCGCGCGGTCTACACCGGACTTGTCACCTACAACTGTGACAAGTACCAGGAGGATCGGGTGACCTGGTGGGATGCCGTCGACATCATCTCGTCGAGCGGCTACTACCCGATGGGCCACTGGGATGCCCAGCTCGACCGGATCGAGGCCGTGGTGAGACGCGAAAACAAGCCCTTCTTCTTCATGGAGTCGGGCTGTCCGAGCCGAACGGGATCATCCGCCCGCCCGAACGACTGGGCGCTGAAGGGAGCACCCTCCGAGCACGAGCAGGTCGAGTGGTATCGCGATGCTTTCGATACCTGTGCGAAACGCCCCTGGGTTCAGGGGTTCATGCTCTGGGACTGGCCGGCCCGGCTCTACGCGCTCGCTGATGCGGCAAACGACGACGACTATTGCATCTATGGCAAAGCAGCGGAAGGCGTCGTTCGGCAGCACTATGGCGCGCGGCGGCACGACGGGGCACGCTCATAATGATCGGGTTCTCGGTGTGACTGAGCGGCGCACGTTCGGGGCGGATGCCACCCGCCCCGGGCGCACCCTGCTCGGCTGGTTGCGACCCTTTCGGTCCCGCATCCTGCTCTCGATGCTGGTTTTCGGTATCAAAGACAGCCCCCAGTGGGTGCTCCCGGTCATCACCGCGTCGGTGATCGACATCGTGGTCTCCCACGGCCAGCCGCAACAACTCTTCTGGCTTCTCGGGGTGGCCCTGGTCATCCTCCTGCAGAATTTCCCCACCAATATCGTCTTTGTGACGCTGTACATGGGCAGCGTTCGACAGCTCGCGGTCGACATCCGCAACCGCATCACTCACCAGCTGCAGGAGCTCACGATCGGATACCACTCGCGCGCGAGTTCTTCGATCATCCAGACCAAGATCATCCGGGACGTCGAAAACATCGAACTGATGATGCAACAGTCTGCGCAGACCGGCTTTTCGGCCTTCTTCGTTCTCGCTGGTGCGATCGTGGTGACGGCCCTTCGGGTTCCCGCGTTCGTTCCCGTCTTCTTCATCGCAGTGCCCGTCGCAGCCCTTCTGGTTCGAGGGCTTCGCCGTCGGTCGAATGCTCGCAACGAGCAGTTTCGTCATACCGTCGAACACCTGTCGGCGCGGGTGGGGGAGATGTCGACGCTGATGCCCATTACTCGAGCCCACGGACTCGAATCGGATGCGGCCGAGCGGGTCGGACGAAGTGCCGAGGGGGTGCGCGAAGCCGGCCTCAAACTCGACCGGCTGAACGGATCTTTCGGTGCCCTGAGCTGGATCTCCTACCAGTCGCTCGGAGTGCTCTGCCTCACCGGGGCGGCGCTCGCTTCCCTCACCGGATTCATTCCGATCACCCCCGGCGAGGTTGTCTTACTCAGCACCTATTTCACGATTCTCACCGGGAGCATCGTGGCGCTGTTGTCGCTTGCGCCGATAATCACCCGAGGTATTGAGTCGGTGAAGTCGATCTGCGAAGTTCTCGAAGAGCCGGATATCGAAGCAAACAATGGCAAGGCGGTGGTCTCCAGCCTCAACGGCGACCTGCGGCTGGAGAATGTGGGATTTGAGCATGCGGACGGCACTCGTCCCGTGCTCACCGGCATCGATCTGCACATCCGTCGGGGAGAGACGATCGCGTTCGTCGGTCCGTCGGGGTCGGGCAAGTCCACACTTCTGAACCTCGTACTCGGATTTCTCCGCCCAACGGAAGGCCGCATCCTCTTCGACGGCCGCGACATGGCCGAGCTCGACATGCGCACCCTGCGGGCATTCGTCGCTGTGGTGCCGCAGGAGTCGGTGTTGTTCGAGGGCACCGTGCGCGACAACATCACCCACGGACTGGTGGGAGCCCGCGATGAGGAGGTGCGCCAGGCCCTCTCCGACGCCAACGCGACCGAGATCGTGGCCGACATGGCCGAGGGCTGGGACACGATCGTCGGTGAGCGCGGATCACGGCTGTCGGGTGGTCAGCGCCAGCGATTCGCGATCGCCCGTGCGCTGATCCGCGATCCCCGCATCCTGCTCCTGGATGAGGCGACCTCCGCACTCGACGGCGAGTCGGAGCGCCTCGTACAGCAGGCTCTACAGAGGTTGATCGGAGGCCGGACGACCCTCATCGTCGCCCACCGGCTCTCGACCATCCGGTCGGCGGATCGAATCGTGGTGCTCGATCACGGCAGCATCGCGGAGGTGGGTTCGCACGACGAACTCCTCGCCCTCGATGGCCGGTATCGGCAACTCGTCGAGGCGCAAAGCCAGTGAGCCTGATCGAGTGGGCCGGATCAGTGGGCCGGATCCGAGTGGGCCGGATCCGA
>ENA-OBIO01000439-OBIO01000439.1-metagenomes-genome-assembly--contig:-NODE-439-length-22177-cov-27.5278_pt1 | contig 22177 bp, 16 predicted proteins | sample MGYA00153383_OBIO01 | MGnify analysis MGYA00153383 | reverse complement strand
CCAATTCCCAATTCCCAATTCCCAATTCCCAATTCCCAATTCCCAATTCCCAATTCACTTAGTAAATTCGCGAATATACTTAGCAACAATATCCGGGACTTCCTGCGGCAAATTACTTTCCCCGGGACTGACAAATTGCAGTTCGGAATTAGGAATCTGAGCAGCATAGGATTGACATAGAGATGAAACTGCGATGCTATCTTCAGAACCTTGCAAAACCAAAACAGGCACTTTCAGCGAAGGCAAATTGTCATCAACTAACTCTGCTGTAATTTCAGCCCGCCGTCGCCGAAATAGCAACTGCATGGCAATTGGGGACTGCATCAATTGCTGTCTGAACTTTAGCAGTCCGTCAATCTTGTTTTGGTAGCCGAGTAACTTAGCAATTGGATAGATTGATCGCAACAACCAGAAAGCCAGCGGAGGTTGACCGATTAGCCACCTAGCTGTCTGCCACCGCGCCCGCCGATGCCCAACCTGGACGCCTTCTGGGGCCAACAACACTAAACCCTGAACTCGATCGGGATATTTAATCGCATAGCTGGCGGCCACCCAGCCGCCCACAGAGTGAGCGATTAAATAAACCTGTTGCAACTTCAAAGTATCGAGGTATTGCGCGAGACATTCTACTTCCAGGTCGATCGAATAATGAACATTGGGGCGTTCCGAGTCGCCAAAACCCAGCAAATCCGGTGCAAAGCATTGGTAGTAGGGACTCAAATGCTCGATCGTCGGCAGCCACTGACTGCTGTCATCCCAAGAACCGTGCAAAAATACTAAACTTGGGCCTTGACCAACTTCGCGCCAGAAGATGTGCCCTACAGAGAGTTTGACCCGAGAATTTCGTAACAGTGAGTACATCCGGTTAAATATTCAGGAATAAAAAGATTATTAATTTAAGGCTCACAAATTATAAATTAAAGTATGGAAATAAGCTGTTCTACATCTAAATTATATTTTTTGTGCGGGCGAGACGCCCACCCCACAAGAACTTTATCAGATTTTGACTGTGTAGTTTAAATGCGGAACAGCCTATATTCTGGAAGATAAAAACACGCCGTCTCGATCGAACCCGGATTTCAACCATCCCATGGGACTTGAGTACCCGTGTTCTCTTTGATCTGTCTTGTGCCGGGTGTGGTATGATCATTATCGGTCTAAAATTGAGTATAACTAGACAACGTAACAACTTAACTCGATGGTTGAGTACGTAGTCACACCAACAGGTGTTGCGGTTTAGCCAAGCTAAATTTGAAGAAAACCTAGCTACATAAAGAGAACTGAGCGAGTACGGTAGGACATACCGGAATGCACGTTTGGGGAGAAGACACCTCTACTTTGGCGCTCAGAAATTCTGTCGCAAGCAAGTGACTTCGCCCAAGTAAGAATATCAGTAACGAAAAGTGTTCAGACTGTCAATATTAAAAATCCCTGGGCGTGAAAGCCCGGGGATTGTCCAAGTTTATTAGTGAGGTCATAATGGCTAAGCGCCGAAATCTCAAGAAAGAGAAGGCACAACGAAATCAGGCATATGCCCGCAAGTTTCGCAAGCGGAGAAATCAAGATATGTTCTCCAACAAGAGAAGGCGATTTGACGGCGGCAACGGCGGCGGCATGGGCGCCATGACCGGTGGTGGTGGCAGGGATAAAGACATGGCTGCTGCTGAAGATTAATTGAGTATGGCTATCTGCCGAACTTAGAACGAGAGAGAGTGAACAACTCGATCGTTCTTTCTCAGAGATAGCCAGCCTGAGTTTTCCCCAGAATTGATCGATATTTAGGCGATTCGATCGCGCGCAGCGACAAGTGATTTTCTCACTTGTTCAAACCCGGTGCCCCCGTAACTATTGCGAGCCGCTACCACTTGCTGAGGTGCGATCGCGCTGTAAATATCTGTCTCAAAGGCTGGATGCAATTCTTTCCACTCCAAAAGTGTCAAATCTTTGAGGAGTTTGCCCCCCGAAATGCAGGTTTTGACGACTTTGCCTACAAGGTTGTAAGCTTCCCGGAAGGGAACGCCCTTGGCGGCCAAATAGTCTGCTACGTCTGTAGCGTTAGAAAAGTCTTCTGCAACCGCTGCTGCAAGGCGATCGCCGTTAAACGCGATTCCTTCATGCAGCAAAATCGTCATAGCTTCCAAACAACCTTGTACAGTTTTGACGGTATCAAACAAAGCTTCTTTATCTTCTTGCAAATCCTTGTTGTAGGCCAAAGGCAGTCCCTTCATGACTACGAGCAAAGCTTGCAAGTGGCCGAACACCCGTCCCGCCTTGCCCCGCACCAACTCCGGCACGTCGGGATTTTTTTTCTGGGGCATGATGCTAGAACCTGTGGCGCAGCTATCTTTGAGCGTAATAAATCCAAATTCGTGAGAAGACCACAAAATCATTTCTTCTGACAACCGACTCAGGTGTACCATAATCAAGCTGCTGGCTGCCAGAAATTCGATCGCAAAATCTCGATCGCTGACTCCATCTAAGCTGTTAGCGTAAACCTTGTCAAACTCCAAGAGTTCTGCCGTATAATGTCGATCGATCGGGAAAGTCGTTCCCGCCAGCGCGCCGCAACCCAAAGGTGAAATATTCACCCGTTTGGAGATATCGCCTAGGCGTTCCCAATCGCGATCGGTCATTTCAAAATAAGCTAATAGGTAATGAGCCAAACTAATCGGCTGAGCGCGTTGCAAGTGCGTGTAACCAGGGATTAAAGTTTCTACATTACACTCAGCAATCTCCAGCAAAACCTCTTGAAAATCCCGCAATTGCTCGCGAATTTCACCGATGCGATCGCGCAAATACAAGCGAGTATCAGTGCCGGCTTGGTCGTTGCGCGATCGGGCAGTATGCAGCTTTTTGCCCGCATCTCCCACAATATCCGTCAGCCGCTTCTCTACAGCAAAATGAACATCTTCTGCATCAACTCCCGGAACAAAAAGTCCTTGGCGATATTCGCTGCGGATCTGTTCCAAACCATTGACTAACTGTTCACCTTCTGCTGCCGAAATAATCCCCGTTTTCGCAAGCATTTTAGCGTGAGCGACAGAACCAGTCAAGTCGTACTCAATCAGTTCCATGTCGAAGCCAATACTAGCATTGAATTGGGCGATCGCTGGGTGCAGCGCCGATTCAAATCTTTGACTCCAAGTTTTTTGTTGTGTTGTCATTACTGAAGCTAAAACTAGATTATATGTCTTGTGTAGAAGTCTCTAAAAAACGGTTTGTAGTAAGGAATGCAAGTCCTTCCTCCGTTTGATAATCAGGAATACAAGTCCTACTTGTGGTTTATACCTGATATTGACAATAAAAAACTGAAGTCTTGACTACAAAACCTTGAAACTTCTGTTGCATCAGAAAAAACTTAAGTCCTGGATACGAACTTTTAAAATCCTTTCCTGATGACCCTTTCAGCAATAAATCTAAGGCATAATCCCTTTAATGAACCAGCCGACTATTATACCAATAAAAAAAGCTGCTATTTGACCACTCGAAACAAAATGGTTCCATGATTTCTGGAAATTTGTAAGAATATCGTAGGTTTGACCCAAAACCACCGTTGAACTCAAATGAGATTTCAAAACTAACACGTGAGTAACATCGTGCCAATTAATTGAGCTGGTAAATCCGGCAATAATTTCCGGGATTAAATTAAGTATCATGGTGATTTTCTCCTGATGTCGGTGCTACTCTAAGTACAACCAGTGTCATATCATCTTCATTACGATTGCCGATGCCGATAAACTGGTGAACGCGATCGAACAAATAATCCAAAATTTCTTCAGACTGCTGATAATTTTGACAGGCCCACTGAAAAGCCGAGATCAAATTATCCTCATCAAACCGATCGCCCCTTTGATTAGCAGCATCGGTAAAGCCGTCTGTGTAATAAATAATAGTATCTCCTGGCTGCAATTGCACTTGCGCTTCTTGATAGTGCGAATCAGCATCCAACCCAATTAACATTCCCTCCAAAGTATCCAGTTGCAGAATCGAATTAGTTGCAGCTTGCCATAGCAAAGGCGGGTGGTGAGCAGCATTGCTGTAAGATAAAACGCGAGTTTTCGGGTCATACTCCGAATAAAACAGAGTTACAAAACGGTGGGAATTTTCCAAATCCGCGTGCATTACCCGGTTTAAATGTTGCAAAATTCTCGCAGGCGAGTGACGGTTCAAAACCTCCGCCCGCAGCATCCCCCGTGTCATCGTCATCAACAGGCCAGCCGGTACTCCTTTGCCCATCACATCGCCGATCACAATACTCCAGCGACCCTTGTCGATTTTGGACTTGAGATTTTTGATCAGGGATGGGGGGTTTTCCCCCTCATCGTCCTTGCCGATCGGGTCATAGTCAGCGGGAATGAAATCATAATAGTCTCCGCCGACTCTGCTAGCAGTTTGGCTGCGGGCGGCCACATCAAGACCGGGAATTTTCGGACAACTACGGGGTTGTAGCCGCAATTGAATTTCCGCCCCGATTTCTAACTCTCTGTCTAAGCGTTCCTTTTCAGCCAACTTAACAGTAAGTTCATCTTTGCAAATCGCTACAGCCGTTTGATCCGCCACCAACCGAACTAATTTCTGTCTGCTGGGAGTCCACAGATTCGGGTCACTGCTAAAAACATAAAGCCGTCCGCGTTCCAAATTTTTGACTAAAATTGGCGCTCCAAACAAATGAACATCCGGGCCCAAATAACGGCTCACTTGCAAGTCAAGACTAGAAGTTCCAGTAACAGATTCACCAGCAGCGGAACCCGCACCTGCTGTCGCTTGCCTGGTGGCTATTTCCAAGGCTTTTCGCATATCTTGGCACTGTCGCCCTTCCTGACAGTGCAACTGCTGGAACCTGACTTGACCGTTGGGTTTGAACAGCACTAAAGCTCCCCCGTCGGCGTCAGTAATGCGAGTCGCCACCAAAGGTACCAACTCCAAAAATTGGTTGAGATTATTAAAACTGCGTAGGGCAAATCCCAGGGAGCCCAACATATCTTGAACGTTGTGCTGGTATCGGTGCAAGCGCGCCACCAGTTCTTTGAGGGCAAATACTGGCGTCGCGTCGTTGGAATTGCGACCGGGAGGGCGATCGGCAGGTTGAGGTGAGGGGCGAGGCAAAGGCACAGCAGTCATTTTAGATTTGTGATTTTCGATCTTAATAAGGAAGAAGATTGTTGACTGTTAACTGTTGACTGTTAACTGTTGACTGCTAACTGTTGACTGTTAACTGTTGACTGTTTGAACAATAGCAATGGAAGCGGAAACGATATTACACACCACTGAGCAGGAAACTGGTTTTTTTCTGTTTAGTAGAGGAGTGCGATGCTAGTTTGAGGTTAAGGATTTGAGACTTTGAAGCTCTGTATCCGCCTCGAAAAATCGGGACGACTACAGATACCTCATCCATCTAAAATCTAAAATCTAAAATCTAAAATCGAGCAGAGCTTCCACAAATTCATAACTAGAAAACGGGCGCAAATCTTCGATGCTTTCCCCGACTCCAATAAACCGGATTGGGAGGCCGAGCTGCTGCACTACTGCTAGGGCAACACCACCTTTAGCAGAACCGTCGAGTTTTGTCAATACTACTCCGCTTAATTTTGCTGATTCTGCGAACACTTCTGCCTGTCGCAAACCATTTTGACCGAGTGTGGCATCCAAGACCAATAGAGATTCTACGGTAGCGCCGGGGGCTTTCTTATCTACAATGCGACGGATTTTACTTAATTCGTCCATCAGATTTTTTTTGTTTTGCAGGCGGCCTGCGGTGTCTACGATCAGCAATTCTGTACCTCGGGCGCTCGCGGCGACGATCGCATCAAACACGACAGCAGCCGGATCGGTATTTTTCCCTGGATTGGCAATAATTTCCACGCCGCTGCGGGAACCCCAAACTTTCACTTGTTCGACGGCGGCGGCGCGGAAAGTGTCGGCGGCGGCAATTAGGGTTTTGTAGCCGGATTTTTGGGCTATGTGGGCCAGTTTGCCGATCGTCGTAGTTTTGCCCGCACCGTTGACTCCGACAATTAACCAGATGTTAAAGGTGTCTTTTTCTGGGGCAAAGGTCAGGCTGTAGGCGGGATTGCCGGCGGCGGTGGCGGCTGTCGGAGCGTCGAGAACGTCGCGCAGGATGCTTTTGAGGTAGGCTAGAGCCTGTTCTGGCGGCAAGACTTCTTGTTTGAGTCTTTCTTGGAGGCGGTTGATAATGATGTCGGTGGCTGCGACTCCGACATCGGCTTGTAACAGCAAAGTCTCAATTTCGGCTACCGCGTCTTGATTCAGCGGGCCTTGACCAACGATCGCCTTGAGCCGGTTAATTAAGCTGCGGCGCGTTCTTTCTAAGCCTTTCCGCAGTTTTTGCAGCCAAGTGATTTCTTCGACGGATACTTGGTCTGGGCGGCGGCCTTGACTGGCTAAAATTTCTGATGACCACAGGAAGCCTTCGTCAAAGGCGAAACCGGGAATTTCTTCGATAATTGCTGCTCTCTCGGCGGCGGCTGCAATTACGTCTGGTTCTTCAATTGCCGTTTCTTTGAGGCGTTCGATGCGCTCCAGGCGATCGGCCTGAGCTCTGGCCCAAAACGGCAGGGATTCGGCGGCAAGACCTTCAGAGGCGATCGCAGCGGTCTCTACAACCTCTGTTGCAGGTTCGGCAATTTCTATATTTTCTGCTGTAACTTCTAGTGGTTGATCGATCGGTGCAATGTCGATCGCCCCAGCTATCGGTTGCATAGGTTCGGGAATTTCTACTGTGCTGGCTGCATCAAGCTCTACCACATCAGAAGTTTCAAGCACTGGAGCTTCTGCAACTTCTGGAACTTCTGCAACAGTTGGCGCTGTCGGTGCTGGTTCAATAGTTGCCGATTCAGCAACTTCTGTTTCAGTAGCTGGAACTTCCGCTTCTGCTATCTGGGCAACTTCTGCTTCAGGTTTTTGCTGTTTTTGAATATTTTTGTAAGCCGCCTTTGCCCAATTGAGATAATCTTCGGCTACAGCGGGAGAGTTTTCCTCTACCGCTGCATCTGTTTGAGGCTCAACTGGTGCGGATTTTGCCGACTCATCTTGGGGCTGTTCGGGTGTCTCTTTTTCAGAAGATTCGCTGTCGCTGTACTGGCGACGAAACCAATTAAATACCATAAGAAATTGGGAATAGAGAATAGTTATTAGTCATTAGTCCTCAGTCCCTAGTGTAGAGCGGATTGTGGATTGCTAATCACTATTGACATCCTCCCGGGCGTGAACGCACGGGGATTCTAAGAATCACTTCCTAGACCTTTCTGCTTCATAGCAACTGCCATCAGACTTATGCCTATCCGGTCTTACGTTCGCTCCACAGACTTTCACCGCAAGCCCTGCGGCGAGTACGTTTTTGGCTGCGTTCACATCCCGGTCGTGGTGAGTCCCACATTTAGGGCAGTCCCATTCCCGAATGTTCAACGGCAGCTTTTCAACGATGTGTCCACACTCAGCACACCGCTTAGAACTCGGAAACCAGCGGTCAATCTTGACGAAGCTACGACCATACCAGTCGCACTTGTATTCAAGCTGCCTGACCAATTCGCCCCAACTTGCATCACTGATCGAGAGAGCAAGCCTCCGATTCTTTACCATGTTCTTGACAGCCAAGTCCTCAACGGCGATCGTTTGGTTTTCACGCACTAATTGAGTTGTCAACTTGTGAAGAAAATCTTGTCGGGCATCACTGATTTCTTGATGCACTTTAGCCACCTTAAGCCGTGCTTTATGGTGGTTGGTAGATCCTTTTTGCTTCCGGCTCAACGCCTTCTGAGCTTTTCTGAGCTTGGCACGTTTTACCTTAAACCCTTTGGGGTTGGCAATATGCTCACCTGTGCTCAAGGCGACCAAACTGGTCACACCCAAATCAATCCCAATTTCATTCGGAGACTCAGGCCATGGCTCAATCAGGGTATCCACCAACAGCGCAACAGTCCAGCGTCCCGAAGGCGAGAGCTTCACTGTCACCGTGGAGGGAATTGCACCTTCAGGCATCGTGCGACTCCACCGAATTGCCAAAGGTTCAGCAGACTTAGCCAGGAAAACCTGACCCTCCTTGAACTTAAAAGCAGATTTGGTGAATTCAGCACTCCCACCATTGCGCTTCTTTTTGAAGTTGGGATATTGCGCCCGACCTGCGAAGAAGTTGCTAAAAGCGGTTTGCAAATGGCGCAGTCCCTGCTGCAAGGGCACACAACTGACCTCATTGAGAAATTGAAGAGTCTCTTCTTTTTTCCAAGTGGTCAGCATAGCAGAGCTTTCAATGTACCCAATCCGTTTTTTCTCGCCGTACCAAGCCTCAGTTCTAGCAGCAAGGGCACGGTTATAGACCAAGCGAGTGCAGCCCATCGTTCGCCTGAGCAAAGTTTCCTGCTCAGGTGTGGGATAGAAGCGGTATTTGAAAGATTTCTGGGTCATGCCTCACATTATAGCAGCTATTCTGTGAGCTGCGTTTATTTTGATGTCAAGCCGTCCTTTTAGGACGGGGTTTCCACCCACATTTTTCGATTACGAATGACCAATGACTAATGACTACTGACTTACAACTTCTGCATTGATTTTATCGACTACTCGACGGAGGACTCCGTTGATGAAGCGATGTCCTTCGTCGCCGCTGTAACGTTTGGCGAGTTGGACGGCTTCGCTGACGCTGACTTGTTCGGCTAAGCCGAGATAGAGGATTTCGGCGATCGCAATTCTCATGATATCTCGATCGATCCTGGGCAACCGTTCTATTTGCCAGTCTACCAGCGATTCCGAGAGCAATTCGTCAATTTGAACCCGATTGGCGCTGACTTTCGTCAGGATTTGCAAAGCGTAGGTGCGGACATCTTGCTGGTTGGCTAGCTGGATCAGTTCTGGAAACTCCATTGCCGAACCGAGACGGTTGATGGCGGTTTGGGTGAGTTCAACTGCTTCCAGCAGCATTGTTCTAGCACTTTGGATATCAGGGGCGCGGATTTCGCTAGAAAGCAATTTGTCGCTACCCCGCTGTACTTCGGAGGCTGCTGTTTCTAGGGCTTCTTGAACTTCAGCAGTCAGAGTGCGGATGGCTGCGAGGATGACATCTTGCAGTTTCTTGGCTTCTAAGAGTTCTGGATTAGATGGTAGTTGGCTGATGCCGAGGAGTGCGAGTTCGCGTGCTGTTTCGCGGGCTTTTTTCATAGTTTTTAGATAGAAATTGGGAATTTAGGAATTTAGGAATTGTTGAGATTGCTAGGCGTTCTTTTCAAGCATAGACTTGGACTTTAGCAGAAAAACCCGCCCTCAGTGATGATTGTTTCTGGGCAGGTTTTGGACAAATATTATCTGTTATTGGAAAAGTTTACTAGACCTCTTGCAAAAATCCTTTTCATCAATTCATGGGACGGGCAGGATGCCCATCCCACAAGAAAAAATAAATCTTGTGGGATGGGCATCTTGCCCGTCCTAATTATTTTTGCAAGAGGTTCACTGATTATGGAAATCTAGACAACGCTACCCAAAGGCTGTCTGGTTTTAGTCTTCTTCGACAGGGACAGGTTGGTATCTTGATTCGGATACCAAGGATTCTAGTGTTTTACCCGGGGGCTTGTCGGCGGTGACTGCAACTGAGTTGCTGGGGTTGACGATGCCGCCGGAGATGATCACTTTAAACGCATCTTCGATCGACATTGACAGATTAACTACATCTGCCTCCGGGACTATAGCGTACCATCCGGTGGTGGGGTTGGGAGTTGTGGGGATGAAAATGCCGATCGGGCTTTCGCCGGAAAGATGAGACGGAATATCGTTACTCTCGATCGTACCTGTCACAAATGCTAAAGTCCAAATTCCCCGGCGCGGATACTCTACCAAAACCACCCGCCGAAATTTGTCATTGGACTTGAGGATAGTTCCCAGCAGTTGTTTAAGGGTTTTGTAAACCGAACCCGCCAGCGGAATTGCCTGCAACAGGCGTTCGCCAAAGTCTAGCAACCACCTCCCGAAGATATTGCGAGCCATCAAACCGATGACGGTAATGCTCAACAGAGGTACAGCCAGCCCGACTAAGAGATTCAGCAGATTCACCAAAATTGGGTTGAGTCCGTCAAAAGGGTTAATCTGCTTAGGAATTTTGGTGAGAAAATTGATCACCCAACTGGCGACGGTGATTGTCAGCCAGATGGTGGTAGCTAAGGGTATCACTACCAGCAGACCTGCGATCAGGTCGTTTTTTAAGTCTTGTTTGATGCGTTGGAGCACGGCGGTTCAAATCTCCTCGTAACTGGTTGCAATCACCTGAATAAACCTGAGAATAAAGCAACTGCACGGGCTTTACTGGAATTGACCATTTTGCGATCGTCTTCTATTCTGCTAAACGCTGCCATCTTGCGACGGGGAAGAGTTGGCGATCGGCAGTGCTGTACTTATATTGTAAAGAATTATTGCAAGTTGCTGCTTGCTTTTGATATATGCGGGATGTGAAACAGCTTACCATATTGTATATTTTAAGACATTTTGGCTCTGACTCAACGGATAAGCGGGCAGAGCTAAGGCTGCTGCGGGTGGAAGTGTAGCTCCTTTGATCGAGCTTTCTGAGATTTTCGGTCGATCGTACTTCGTTCTACCGAATTGAGCCTTTGTCTGTGCGGGGGTAAGTTCAGGGTCGATACAAAAGTATATCTTTGGATAGATGCAGTTTGGCTACAACTATTACTCAATAAGAAATAGTTTTTGATACGCGATGGCGATCTAAAAGCCAAATATTTTCTCCGTTTCAACCGTTGCACGGTAGGCAAATTCGGCACAAGTAAAGCAGGCAAACCAGAAACTTTGACTTTGTGATTCCAGAGCGATCGAAATTGGGGAAATCAGGGCATGATCAAAGCGAATTTGAGCTTGAGAGAGGTGGCAAAACGATATAAGATTTACTCAAGCAGCGCTACTAAACAATAATCAATCAAATGAAATAGCGCTAGTTTGTGGCAAGGGAACAATGCTAAACAGTCAATTATTTATAGCAGGAAGCAGTAGACTACTTGTTCGGTAGGGTATAATTAAACAGCAGGAAAGCAAAAGTGGAAGTAGCCGAAAGTTGATGAAAAGTCGCAGACTCTAGCCGATCGAGTTAGACTTGCGATTCACACTTCGGGCAACCCACAAAAGAATTGATTAGAAGTTAAGATTGAGAAGAGAATGCTGAAGTATTGAAACCAATTGATTTTTACATTTTTTTAAAGGCAATTCAAAACGCCATAATTTGGGTAGCACCTAGTCTGCCGCTGTTAGAACAGGTTTTGTATCCTAAAACTAATATTTAAGTAAAATATATTAAGGAAGTTTTGTGAAAACGCTGAATATTTTCTTAGTAGAAGAAAGTCCGCTGGATGCCGAACTGATTGAGGCGTATCTAATGGATGGGGGGCTAGAATTTTCTCTGATGTGCGTGGAAACTCGGGAAGATTTTGTTGCAACACTGGAAAAAAACTGTTATGACATTATTTTGGCAGACTATATGCTGCCTTGTTTTAATGGGATAGCGGCGCTGGAAATCTCCCGCGCTACTTGTCCGGGAGTGCCGTTTATTTTTGTGTCGGCTACTTTGGGCGAGGAAGTAGCGATCGAAACTCTCAAAAGCGGCGCTACTGATTACGTTCTCAAACGCCGTTTGATGCGCCTAGTGCCATCGATCGAGCGGGCGTTGCGCGAAGTTCAAGGAAGACTCGATCGCTCTTTTGCTCAAACGCAGCGCCAGGAGAGCGAAGCTCGCTTTCGGATTATGGCAGATACCGCGCCGGTGATGATTTGGATGTCGGACACTGACCAACTTGGCGATTACTTTAACAAAGTTTGGCTGGAGTTTACGGGTAGAACTTTGGCGCAAGAAATGGGCACGGGTTGGATGGAAAGCTTGCACCCCGATGACTTGCCAGAATGTATAAATATTTACCAAAAAGCCTTCGAGTCTCGCAGCGAGTATCGCATGGAATGCCGCCTAAGACGCTCTGACGGGGAATACCGCTGGGTTTTGGGTACGGGCGTACCCCGGTACAGGCCCGATCGCACTTTGGCAGGTTACATCGGTTCTTGCATCGATATTAGCGATCGAAAACAGGCAGAACAAGAACGCACTGCCGCTTTGTCGCGCGAACAAGCCGCCAGGTTGGAAGCAGAAGAAACAGCCGCATTGCTGCAATCGGCAAATGCTCGAATTACTAACATTCTCGAAAGCATTACCGACGCTTTTATCGCTGTCGATACAAAGTGGAACTTCACCTATGTCAACCACAAAACTATTGAGCTTTTAGGTAAGTCAGAACCGGAACTGATTGATCGGTAAAAATATTTGGGAAATATTTCCTTGGGCTGTCGATTTACAGTCTTACAAAATGGCGACTAAAGCATTAGCAGAAAAGGCGATAGTCGAATATGAAGAATTTGTGCCGTTATGGAATAAGTGGTTAAAGATACGTTTTTATCCTTGTGATTCTGGTTTGTCGGCTTACATCCAAGACATTAGCGATCGCAAGCAAGCAGAAGTTTCACTCAAAGCTAGCGAAGAAAAGCTGAGAATGTTAGCAGAATCTAACTTGATCGGAATTCTCTTCGGCGATGTTGACGGCGGCATCAGTGAGGCTAACGACGAATTTTTGCGGATAGTAGGCTACAGGCGGGAACAGTTGCAGCGCGGGGAACTTCGCTGGATTGACATGACACCGCCGGAGTACCTGCCGCTGGACAGTATCGGCATCGCAGAAGCAAAGGCAAAGGGCGTTTGTACTCCCTACGAAAAGCAATACATTCGACCAGACGGCAGCCGGATTCCAGTGCTGGTGGGGTATATTTTGTTGGGGGAAAAGCGGGAAGAATCCGTGGCTTTTATTCTCGATTTGACGATTCGCAAGCGGTTAGAAATAGAACTACAGGATCGAGCCCAGGAATTGGCGCGGGTGAACCGGATTAAAGACGAGTTTCTGGGAACTTTGTCCCACGAATTGCGGACGCCGTTGAATGCGATGCTGGGATGGGCGCAACTGCTTCGCCACCGGAAGTTTGACGAAAAAACGACTGTTCGGGCTCTGGAAACGATCGATCGCAATAGTCGATCCCTGGCAACTTTGATCGATGATTTGTTGGACGTGTCGCAGATTATTACGGGTCAACTATCCCTGAATTTGCGCTCAATGGATTTGATTTCGACTGTTGAAGCTGCAATAGATACTCTCGCACCCGCGATTGCGGCAAAGAATATTGAAATTGTGACAGATTTCGACCAAACTGCGGGGCAGATTTTTGGTGATTCGGGCCGATTGCAGCAGGTGGCGTGGAATTTGCTGTCGAATGCGGTTAAGTTTACTCCAGATGGCGGACAGGTGAGGGTGATCCTGCGGAAACTGGAGGGAACTCTTGCTTCCGAATCCGCCTGCGGTGAACATTTGTCGCCGCCTAGTGTGGAAATTGAGGTTAGTGACACGGGACAAGGGATTGCAACAGAGTTTTTGCCACACGTTTTCGAGCGTTTCAGCCAAGCTGACAGCTCTACGACGCGATCGTACAACGGATTGGGTTTGGGTTTGGCCCTAGTCCGCCATTTTGTGGAAATGCACGGGGGGACGGTGCAAGCTGAATCGGCCGGGAAGGGACAAGGAGCTAGGTTTTTGGTGAGATTGCCAATTCTACAGCCAAAGGGGGACTAATGTTTTTTTAGTTGGCTTATATGGTTAGGAATGAGAATTAAATAACTTACAATTTTTATTGTTCTTGTGGGATGGGCGTCCCGCCCGTCCCACAAATATGTGTAAATTATTTAATTCGCGATCCTTAGTCATATTATAAATTTAATTGGGTTCAAAGTTTGTATTTTTTGATACGCTCGGTGCAGGGACGATCGCCTCAAATATCAAGTTCACTAAATGGGTGCTCCATTGGAAAAATACCGTGCTGGGGTAAAGGCTTCTGACACTCCTTTTTTGCCCGCCGTGCAAGGATTTAGTTTCGGTATTTGATTTTTTCGGTCTGCTGGTTCCAACTATCGACTAGATACCAATTGCACCCGGCCGGCATCCATTTCATCCATTAATAACTCTAAGGCCTCATAATCAATATCCGAGATGTACCCCAAACGGGTTAGTTCGTAGTTGATTTCGTTTTCAATGTCAGGCGTTAACTGTTTAATGTAGAGCGCTTTTTCTACAAGATGACGGATAGCATAAGTTGCGTTCATAGTAGCTTGGAGAACTTCGTACAACTTAATTATCGTCTGAACAGTCGATCGCGCGCGTGATCTAAATCAGAATAAACAAGTGATTTCAATTACATTGTTGAGTTTAACGTAACAGCTATGGCAAAGTCGATCGCAATTTTTACAAATGCTAAAACTTGTGTCCGCTGGCATCAATAAAAAATAGTATAGTAGCTTACGTTTCCTCCCAAATCTTGCGGAAACTTTCATAAAAAAGAGTCAATAAATAAAGATTCAGTAAAAATACTGAAAAAAACTGGTCGGTTTCCGATCGAGCAAGTTACGCTCGAAGGTATCAAGTAGGTTTAGGCTTACAACCTTCTAGCACAGTAGTTGAAAATACGCAGCAACCATAGGTTTGATATATGCAGACACTTTTTGCCGATCGACCAATTACAGTGATTCGACCCCTAGACCACCTGAATGCAGCCACAGCCGGAGAATTCGGACGGCAACTAACGACAGCAATTGCAGCCCCCGAGATTGTAGGGGTACTCGTAGATTTGGGCCAAGTAACATTTATTGACAGTGCTGGTTTGATGGCATTGGTTTTGAGCCTCAAGCAGGCGAAAAAAATGCAGCGCAGATTTAGCATTTGCTCGGTATCTGCCGGGGCTAGGATGGTTTTGGAACTCAGTCAACTCGATCGAGTTTTTGAAATATTTGAAAACGTCGAGAGCTTTGAAGCCGAAAACTCCTCAGTAGAAAGCACTGGTAGAGGCTGGTAAGGAGGCGAAAACCAGCAACAAAAAACAGCAAATTCGGTTAAATAGCCGAAAAGACAGAGAACTGCCGTTGGCGTGTTGGCAGATTTTGAGGTAGGCTGCTTAAGAGTCGCAGATATTTAGCGAGTCGAGCCGTGGCAGTAAAAGTCGAAGAATTACTTACAGCAGAAATCAATCAGCCTGCTCGTTATCTGGGAAACGAGTTGGGGGCTGCGCGCAAGCCTTGGGATGGGGCGTCTGTACGTTGGGTACTCACTTACCCAGAAGTGTATGAAGTTGGTGCTTCCAATCTCGGACACATCATCCTTTACAACATTTTGAATGCTGGGCCCAGACAGTTGTGCGATCGAGCTTATTTGCCCGCACCAGACTTGGCAGCAAAACTTCGATCGACCAAAACTCCCCTGTTTGCCGTAGAATCGAGGCGATCGCTCATAGAATTTGATATTCTAGGCTTCAGCCTCAGCTATGAACTTGGAGCCACAAACATTCTGGAAATGCTGGATTTGGCCGGCATTCCCATAACTTGGCAAGAAAGAGCGACAAATGCCCAAAGTGGCAATTTGCCGCTGATTTTTGCTGGTGGCCAAACGGCAACTTCCAACCCCGAACCCTATGCTGACTTTTTTGACTTCATCGCTTTGGGTGATGGCGAAGAATTGTTGCCAGAAATTGGGTTGATTTTGGCAGAAGGCAAAAGTAATAATTTGAGCCGAGAAGCTTTGTTGCTGGATTTGGCGCAAATTCCTGGCGTTTATGTGCCGCAATTCTATGATATGGCGGCAGATGGTTCAGTCCATCCCAATCGCCCCGATGTTCCAGCACGAATTTTACGCCGGGTGGCGACTCCAATTCCAGCTTATTCGATCGGGCTAGTTCCCTATGTTCAGACAGTACACGATCGACTGACAGTAGAAATTCGCCGTGGTTGTACTCGCGGCTGTCGCTTTTGTCAGCCGGGAATGCTGACTCGCCCCGCGCGCGATGTGGAACCGCAGCAAGTCGTAGAGGCGATCGAACTTGGGATGAAAGCCACCGGGCACAGCGAGTTTTCGCTGCTTTCCCTGAGTTGTTCCGACTATCTGGCACTCCCAGCAGTCGGGATGGAAATCAAAAACCGCCTCAAAGATCAAAATATCTCTCTGTCTCTACCCAGCCAGCGGGTTGACAGATTTGACGATAACATTGCCGATATTCTCGGTGGCACGCGGCAAAGCGGTTTGACTTTTGCGCCGGAAGCTGGTACTCAGCGGATGCGCGACATCGTTAACAAAGGTTTGACAAACGAAGAATTGCTCCGGGGTGTCAAAACTGCGGTCGATCGGGGCTGGGATAAAATCAAGCTGTATTTTATGATCGGTTTACCCGGGGAAACAGATTTTGATGTTCTGGGTATCGCCGAAACAGTCCGCTGGCTGCACAGGGAATGCAGGCTGGAGGGCAGGCGGGGACTGAATTTTAATTTGACAATTTCCAATTTTACACCTAAGCCTCATACTCCTTTTCAGTGGCACTCGGTTTCGACTGCTGAGTTTTCCCGCAAGCAAAGACTGCTCAAGGGAGAATTTCGCGGGATGCGTGGCGTCAAGGTGAATTACACTGATGTGCGGATTTCGGCAATGGAGGATTTTGTTGGGCGGGGCGATCGACGTTTGGGCCCTGTAGTCCGTCGTGCTTGGGAACTCGGCGCTGGTATGGATGCGTGGTGGGAAAGTTTGGATAAAGCTTACAAAGCTTGGACTCGGGCGATCGATGAATCGGGCCTTACCTGGAAATACCGCAAAGTCGAAAGCGGTGAATGGAATCTGTTTGAGGACAAGGAAGAAGGAACCCCCCCCTACCCCCCCCAAGGGGGGAAATTAGAAGGAACTCCCCAAGGGGCGGGCACGGGGGCACCGCCCCTACTGGATCGCCCTTTACCTTGGGATCATCTGGATACGGGAATTGACAAAAACTGGCTAAAACTTGATTTGCAAAAGGCTTTGGAAGCCGCCACGGTTCCTGACTGTTCCTTTGAAGGCTGTTCGCGCTGCGGGGTTTGTGGCACTGATTTCGGACACAATGTGGTTGTGGATGCACTGCCAATTCCGGAGTTTGCTGGGGAATTTGTGCCGAATACAGAGCGGAAACAGCGTTTTCGGGTTTGGTTCGGGAAGGTGGGCGATATGGCTTTGGTGGGTCATTTAGATTTGCTCCGATTGTTCGATCGAGTAGTTCGCAGAGCCGATTTGCCGATTTCGTTTACGGGCGGGTTTCACCCGAATCCTCGGATTTCTCTGGCAAATGCTCTGCCTCTGGGCGTTACCAGCACTGGGGAAATTGCGGATTTTGAGCTAACTGAGTCGATCGATGTTGCCGATTTTCGCCAAAAGTTGGTGGCAACTCTGCCGGAAAATATTCCTGTTTATCGGGTGGAGCCGATCGACCTCAAAGCTCCTTCTGCCAATCAGTTGCTAGAAGCAGCGGAGTACCTGATTACTGTGACCTCTGCGGGTGTGCTGCCAGAAAATGACGAATTAGAACAACAGAATTCTGCTGCTGTCTGCGTCGCGAATAATGCTAACTGGGAAGATTGGGTCAAGACGATCGTCCAAACAGAGGCTTTTTGGCGGGTGCACACTACTAAGTCGGGAAAGACTCAGGATGTCAATTTGCGCGATCGGCTGCACAAACTCGAACTTGTAGAGCCTAAATCTGTCGCAAGTCATAACTCTGAAGGTACAGCCGTCTTGCGCTATACCGGCAGTTGTCGCAGCGATGGCAATTTGCTCAAGCCAGAACATCTTGTTTTCATGCTCGAACAAGTCAGCCAACACCAAATGCAGCTTCTGGAAGTTCAGCGCAGTCAGCTAATCTTGGGTTATGGTTAAAATAAGGGAGCTGTGGTGGAATATTTCACCTTCGGCTCTCGATCAGGATGTGTCGTTGCACGCTATAATTGCTTGTTATGGAAGCCGTGGTGGCGGCTTGAGCGCTTTAGTCGCTCGCCGCCCTCGTCAACCAGCAACGCGGGCTGGGTGCAAATTGCTTCTGTTCAAGACTTCAAGCCTTTTTGTTTCGCGGGCTAAATCTAAGACCAAACTCGCAGAAGCTTGTTTCGATCTAAATTTAGCGATTCAGTCGATCGATCGACAGCAAAGTTGATCGCCAGCTCAATCAAAAATTTCATGGTTTAAGCCGCACTGTGAGTATCTGAGTAACAGAAATCTCAAAGGCGTTTAGCAATATCGATCGAGGCTGTCATAGTTCAGCCTGTCAGATTTACACCTGCAAAGTAAACCTAATTGTCTGTATTTGACTATTGGTTCACAGACTATTAAACAATAGATGTTTTTGACCAGGTTTGAGGGTTGGTAGTGACGGAAATCGCAGTCGAATGTCAAGCTGGGATATGTTGAGTGCTATCCGCCGATCGCACAAGTAGGGACACTGCCGTGTCCCTACCAGACACGACACGGCTGTAGGGACACGGCACTGCCGTGTCCCTACCAGACCTTCTTACTTTCCCTCGAAACCAGCCCTCAACAACCACGCAAGCGGAGTTATCGGTCTTTTGTGTTGAGTTGTGTGTTAAGAAATTGGTACGGTGTTACTGAATTGATTCGCTGAATTCAAATTAAGAGTTGTAAAAATTGAATTTTGAGTGAAAGAATTCGTAATTCACAAATCAAACTTCAATATTTATAACTCGCTAAAAGCGTCCTTATTTCTATCTTCCAGCTCAGTCTGCGAAGCACAACCCATAACTCTGTAAGGGTGGATTTAATCAGTTTATCTGTAACAGTCAACAGTTAACAGCTAACAGTTAACAGCCAACAGTTAACAGTCATTCCACCCTGCACCAAGTCACAGCTAATAACTCTTCAAGCTACTACTAATTAAAGTCAAAGTTAAAGGCACTATTCAGCGTAAGTGTCTCTAACTTGCTGCCAGTTTTTTGAGGAAATTGAATGACAAAGCAAATAGTTATAGCAGAGCAGCATCGCATTGCTGCCGTCTTTTCAGAAGATCAAATCCAAGAACTCGTGGTAGCCACAGGCAGCCACCAAGTCAGCGACATTTACTTGGGAATTGTCGAGAATGTACTCCCCGGGATAGATGCGGCCTTTGTCAATATTGGCGACCCAGAACGCAACGGGTTCATGCACGTCACAGACCTCGGCCCCCTGCGGCTCAAACGATCGGCAGGAGCAATTACAGAACTCCTGACCCCCCAGCAAAAAGTGCTGGTACAGGTAATGAAAGAACCGACGGGTAGCAAAGGCCCCCGGCTGACAGGCAATATTACTCTGCCGGGGCGTTATTTGGTACTGATGCCCTACGGCAGAGGAGTCAATCTGTCCCGCAGGATTAAGTCGGAAGCCGAGCGCAATCGCCTCAGAGCCCTAGCTATTTTGGTGAAACCGGCCGGGATGGGGCTGCTGGTGCGCACCGAAGCCGAAGGGATGACTGAAGAAGCGATCATGGAAGATTTGGAAGTCCTCCAAAAACAGTGGGAATCAGTTCAAATCGAAGGCGGTACCTCGCGGGCGCCGGCACTGCTCAACCGCGATGATGACTTTATCCAGCGCGTGCTGCGGGATATGTTCAGCAGTGACGTGAATCGGATTGTGGTGGACTCGCAAAATGGAATTAAGCGGGTGAAGCAACAGTTGATGAGCTGGAACGGCGGTAAACTTCCTGCGGGAGTTTTGATCGACCACCACCGAGAGCGCGCCTCGATTTTAGAATTTTTCCGCGTTAACGCTGCCATTCGAGAAGCCCTCAGACCAAGGGTAGATTTGCCTTCAGGCGGTTATGTGATTATTGAGCCGACGGAAGCACTAACGGTGATCGATGTCAACTCTGGTTCGTTTACTCGATCGGCCACGGCGCGAGAAACGGTACTCTGGACAAACTGCGAAGCAGCAACCGAAATTGCCAGACAACTCCGGTTACGCAATATTGCCGGGGTAATTATTGTTGACTTTATCGACATGGAATCCCGCCGCGATCAGTTGCAAGTGCTGGAACATTTCAATAAAGCTCTCAAAGCTGACAAATCTCGACCGCAAATCGCTCAACTGTCGGAATTGGGACTGGTAGAACTAACTCGCAAGCGCCAAGGTCAAAATATTTACGAGTTGTTCGGGCACACTTGCCCTACTTGCAGCGGATTAGGTCATTTGGTGCAACTCCCTGGGGAAGACGACTTCGCCGGAGCGGTGCGGGAAGTAGCCGATCGCACCGTTGCTACCTCGAACCGCGTGATGTTGAATTTGCCAGAAGGAGTCGAACGCCGCAGCTTGACGCCTGTGACGGCTGCAAGTCCTGCATCGGTGCGAGAAGAACGCCCCCCCGAACCTGCTCGGGCTGCTTGGGAACCGTCTAGCGAAAGTTTGGACTTTGAAACCGATAGCAACGTCTCGTCTTTGGACTTGCTCAACCATCCCAGCTATCAGGATTTGGGCAACGGCACCAGACGCCGTCGCCGCCGCCGGATTGGCGAAGAGCCTTTTGCCGTCCCGGTGGAAGAGGAACCAGTGCGCAGCAAGTTGCGGTTACCGAATACTTCGACGATCGCCCCCGCTGTGGTGGATACCCGCTCTGAGTATCTGGTGGTGACTCCCCCCGGCATCCGGGCAGCTTCCGAAGGCTTCGGGCTGGTGAATATGGCGACTATTGGCAGGCGCGAGGAATTCGATCGCGTGCGTCCAACTAAGTCCTCTGAGTTGCTGAAGCCGATGGTGGAGCCTCCCGAGGTGATCTCGGTGGAAATGACGGCAGAGGAGCAGGATGTCTATGCTCTGATGGGGGTTTCTCCCCTGGTGCTTACCGATCGTGGGCTGAAAAATCCTAAGAATGCGATCGTTTCGGTGACTCTCCCCGGAGCCGCTCCGAACAAGCAGCCTTTCGAGCAGCTCGAATTTGAATTTGAACCGACGGCGCCAGTACAGGATGTTGAGGAACAGGATTATTATTCAGAAATGTCGCTAGTTGAGCCTGTATTTTCTGAGGATGAGGATGATGATGATGCTGAAATTTACGGCGAGAGTTTGATCGACCTTTCGGCTCCGCTCAGCGACTACGAAACTGATGATTTCGAGCCAATGGAAGAACCCAGCGATGTGATGGGCTTCTCGAATGAGCCGATCGAATTCGATGAGCCGATCAAATTTGATGAGCCGATCGAATTTGATGAGCCGATCGAATTCAACGAGCCGATCGAATCTAATGAGCCGATCGAATTTGATGAGCCGATCGAATCCAATGAGCCGATCGAATCGATAGAACCCGAAGAACCTGCTATCAACCGCCGTCGCCGCCGTCGCTCATCTGCCGTTTTGGACGAATAATTATGAAGGAAGAGGGAAGCAGAAAACAGGAAGAAGCAAGAAAGAAGAAGGAAGAAGTAGAAATTTTTACTCTCTTCCCATCTTTCCATCTTCCTGTTTCCCCCTCTCCCTCGAACCGTCTGGTAATTGCAGGTGTGGATGAAGTAGGAAGGGGAGCTTTGTTCGGGCCCGTGGTGGCTGCGGCCTGCATTTTGCCCGACGAAGTTCTCGATGAATTAGCAAGTTGCGGAGTCCGCGACAGCAAGCAGTTGAGCGCCGCAGCCCGGAGTCGGTTAGCCGTAAAAATCCGGGCTGTGGCTGTTGACTGTCAAATTGGTGCTGCTTCGGTGCGGGAGATCGATCGGCTCAATATTTTGCAGGCTTCTTTGTTGGCAATGAAGCGGGCCATTCTGAAGCTGAATGTTACTCCTGATTTGTGTTTGGTTGATGGGAATCAAAGAGTTCCTAATTTGGCGATCGAACAAGAGACGATGATCAAGGGTGATGCGCGATCGATTCAGATTGCTGCTGCTAGTATTGTCGCGAAAGTTTGGCGAGATGAATTAATCACACGTTTAGCCGTTAAGTATCCTGAATATGACTTGACAAACAATAAGGGATATGGTACAGCTAAACATAAATTGGCTTTGGAGCGTTGCGGTGTGTCTGTCTTTCATCGGACATCCTTTAGTCCCTGTCGAAAATCTTAAAATAACCGCGAAAAACCTAGCTAATCGCAGCGAAATTCTCTAAAATAAAATTTGAAAAACCAATAATCTCCGATTAAAAAAATTAGCTAGCTATTACAGGCTGAACATTTAAATTAAAATTACCAATCAATTCTTCAATTCTTTAATCTTTAGACATCTCCGAAAATAGTCAAAGCCTCTGTGTAGTTAAGCTCTAGGACGTAAATGTAATCATCCTAAATT
>ENA-OBIO01000438-OBIO01000438.1-metagenomes-genome-assembly--contig:-NODE-438-length-22191-cov-2.79802_pt1 | contig 22191 bp, 17 predicted proteins | sample MGYA00153383_OBIO01 | MGnify analysis MGYA00153383 | reverse complement strand
CAATGGATTTGTTTTAGCTAAAACATTTATTGTGTAATCTCCTGGGAAAGTGCTACTTGGAAATGTTTGCGTAACGCCACCAAAAACGGCTATATATGCTTTGCCTGTAATTAATAGCGAGTAGCCTTTAACTGTTGCTGTATCTTTTACAGTGCCTATTATAACTGCGCAACCTAAAATTTTCGGCAAAAAAGCACAACGCGGCGGATTACACGCATAAGTCAATCCAGCGGGCAAACCTGCAACAGCATCAGTCGTTGCAAGCGTTATACTATCAAGAGGAATTTTAAAACCACTGTATGTTATGCTGTCAGCTTTAATTGTAAACACAAAATTATACGGCTTTCCAATGCAAGCCGCGGTTGTAATCCCACCTTTAGGATTCGAGGTGCTATTGTGTGGCAACGGATAAACACCCGCAGCAGAATCTTTATAGATGGCGTTAGGTGTGCAAGCAGGCGTTTGTGCCTTTAAATTAAGGACGCAGAGCATTGCAAAAGCAAAAAAAAATGTAGTAACGTAATTCTGTTTTATCATGTTTTTTTTATAATTTTGATGAACAAATTTATTTCGATAGTAAAAGTAAGAAAATAATTCAGACAAATTTACTTCGTTGAATATTTAACATACTCTTTATGAGTTTTACATTTTGTTCAATTTTTAAAAGCACCCATTTTTTGAGTGACTTAGACTTTAAAACGATGTCTATAAACAAAAAACTACAAGTAGTGTTACAGATCTATCCAATTATCAAAAATAAATAAACACTTAACACAATGGTTTCTTCAAAATCTGCTTGGCAGTTTTTGTGCGCTATACTCAGTTTAGTAGTGCTTAATTCTTTTTCGGCTTGCAAAACAGAAAACCCTGCCGATTCAAAACTCATTGCTAATTGGCATCTTGTGTCGGGTCAGCGCAACAATATTGAACAAAACTCGCTCGAAGGAATTGTTTTTAATTTTACGCGCGATAGCATCACAACCAATTTCAATCTGTCTGGCGTTATAGAAACTAATCCGTATGAATTAAAAAATAAAAAAATTATTCAGTTGGGTAAAACAAAACAAGTTTATCAATTAATTGAACAAAGCGATTCACTATTAACACTTTACACTGAACTAAGAGGCAGCGATTTTCGTTTAAATTTAACAAAATAATAATCAAATTACAACATGAAACGCCTCTTATCCTTGCTGATATTTTTTTCAGTCTCAACGGCAATTTACGCTATTGATATTAGCGTGGTGTGTGCAGGTTTTAATTCAGATAAAGGAAATTTTTTTGACGTAGATGTTTTTGTGGCGGGCAGAACGCTCAAACAAAATCAAGTTGATAGTATTAACTCTATAGGTGCAGTAAAAATTTTGGTAACTTTTAGTTCAGAAACAAAGTTCAACGCGATAGATTCGTTTTTAGCAAAAAGTAAACCTTCCCTCGATCCATCCGATATTCATACCGCTAAAAGAATTTTTTTGCCAGAAGGATTTTATAATATCGTTGTCACCGTCGTTGATGCCAACAAGACCGAAAGCAAAGCGGTTTATAAAACTTCTGCGTACCTCGATTTTTCGGAAAGAAAATTACGCCAAAGCGATTTTTTATTGTGTGGTAATATCAATGCGTCAAATGCAGAAAATTCTGCGTTACGATTTAACGAATCCGTTTACGTGCCGATTGTTTATGGTGTTGTGCCGTACAGTTCAAACAAACTAATTGTCTTCAACGAAATCTATAACACTGCCAAATTTATTAAGTCAAAAATAAATATTACTTACGCGATTCAGAGTTCTACTGCGACGCAAAAAAATATTTCGGTTCAAGAATTTATTGAAACACCCGCTACAAAAATTTCAAAAAATGTTTTGTTTGATCTCACAAAAGTTCCGTCGGGTAGTTATCGTTTGAGTTGTAAAGTAACTGATTCAGTCGGTACAGTTTTCAGTGAGCGCGAAACTTATTTTACGCGTGAAAATTTCGAGGAAGCAGAAACTACGATACCGACGCTCACAGAAAAAGATATTGAAAAAGAATTTGTCGGACCGATGACCGATAAAGAACTAACTTATAATTTGAAAGCTTTGCAGCACACGATTGGAAATGATGACGCAGCACAATTTCAAAAAACAATTACTGTTGGTACGCTCTCAGAAAAAAAAATAGCGCTTTATACTTATTGGCTCAAAAAAAATGCGGCACTTCCCGAACAGGCTTTCGATGAATTTACGTACAATATAAAAATTGTAGAAAAAAATTTCGGTACGGCTTCGAAAGCAGGTTTTGAAACAGATAGAGGAAAAATAATTTTAAAATATGGTAAACCGAATGACGTATGGACAATTGATAACGAATTTAACGCACTGCCGTACGAAATCTGGATTTATGAAAAAGTAGTTATTTTAGATCAGAAAAATGTACGGTTTTTATTTTTCAATTCTGAAAATAAAAAAAATACCTATACCCTACTCCACTCAACGAGCAAATATGAAGTTTCGGAAATGGCTTGGCGCAAAAAACTTTATCCGATCAACGCCTTAGAAGTAAAAAACCACAAAGTGGAAACTTTTTTCAAAGAGAATGAATGATTTATAATATTTCGATTGTTGCGCCACTTTATAATGAGCAAGAAATTTTTCCTTCGCTGATCATGCGACTGAATGCTTTGATGGAACGGAGCATAGAAAAAATTGAAATTGTTTTAGTGAATGATGGCAGCAGTGACGACACCGAAAAATTAATGCAGCAGACAGCGCTCACTTATCCCAATTATAATTGCATTTCGTTGGCACGCAATTTTGGTCATCAAAATGCTTTGACGGCGGGTTTAAGTCTGGCGCGTGGCACAGAAGCTGTTTTGATTATTGATGGCGATTTGCAAGATCCACCTGAATTACTTTTTGAAATGCTTACCACATTGCGAAGCGGTTCGGATGTAGTTTATGCGGTGAGAAAAAAAAGGAAAGAGGGGTTTTTAAAAAAATTAACGGCGCAATTATTTTATAGAATACTTCAAACTATATCGTACATAAAAATTCCGTTAGATGCTGGCGATTTTTGTTTAATCAGTCGTCGCGTTGCCGATATACTCAACGCAATGCCCGAAGAAAGTCGTTATTTGCGCGGAATGCGATCGTGGGTAGGATTCAAACAAACCCCATGTGAATACGAGAGAGACGAACGAACGTTGGGAAAAACTAAATTCAGTTATAAAAAAATGATTCAGTTTGCCTACATCGGTATTTTTAATTTCAGTACTTTCCCCGTAAAAATTATAAAACGGATTGGTTACGTTTCTATCATTTTTTCGATTGTTTACGCGATTTACATAATTTATAAAAAACTTGTTTACAATAATGTTGCCGACGGATTCACGACGCTCATCATTGTGATTTTATTTTTTTCGGGTATTCAAATGTTCTTTCTCGGCATTGTAGGTGAATATTTATTAAATATTTTCTTTCAAGTGAAAGGAAGACCGTTATTTATCGTCAAATCGCAAATTCGAGACGGCGCAATTTTTCCAGCAAGCACTTAGTTTTAATGTTAATTCTTTATTGAATGACGCTCAAATTAAAAAAAGTAACTTTCTATCAGATTATGTTCAGAAAAAACATTGACATCCGCGAAAAGAATCGTATTTTTGCGTTTTATTCTAGCAAACTTAACATTCCACTTATGAACATTACCTACTAACTTACAATTATTTCCACCTTCGCAACTAAATTTACAGAAACAGCGCGCATGAGGCAGTTAAAAATCACTAAATCCATAACAAACCGTGAAAGTCAATCATTAGAAAAATATTTACAAGAAATAGGCAAAGTTGATTTGCTCACACCCGAAGAAGAAGTTGATTTAGCTAAACGCATAAAACAAGGCGACCAAATTGCACTTGAAAAATTAACCAAAGCCAATTTGCGTTTTGTGGTGTCGGTGGCTAAACAATATCAAAATCAAGGTTTATCTCTCAGTGATTTAATTAACGAAGGAAATTTAGGTTTAATTAAAGCCGCGCAACGGTTTGACGAAACGCGCGGATTCAAATTTATTTCTTATGCTGTTTGGTGGATTCGCCAATCTATTTTGCAAGCCTTAGCCGAACAAAGTCGCATAGTGCGTTTACCACTTAATAAAGTGGGTTCGCTCAATAAAATTAATAAAGCCTTTTCTGAACTCGAGCAAGAGTTTGAACGCGAACCTTCACCCGAAGAATTAGCCGATTTATTACAAATCACATCCGATGAAGTTGAAACGACGCTCGGCGTTGCTGCGCGACACGTTTCGATGGATGCGCCTTTTGTAGATGGCGAAGACAATTCGTTATTGGATGTTTTAGAAAATACTACAACGCCTGGTACAGATGCTAAACTTGAACACATCGAATCTCTTAGTCGCGAGATTGAGCGATCTCTCGGCGGATTAACTGACAGACAGAGTGATGTTATTCGTTTGTATTTCGGTATTGGTATTGAACACCCGATGAGTTTGGAAGATATTGGCGATCGTTTCGGTTTAACGCGTGAACGCGTGCGCCAAATTAAAGATAAAGCGATTAATAAATTGCGCAATTCTGCAAAAAGCAAAATGCTTAAAAATTATTTAGGGACGTAGTAATTGTTCGTTATCGCGTCATCAAATAAACATCCCGCATATTTTTTCAGAATATGCGAGATGTTTATTCTATCCCAATTATATTACTTCTACGTTCTAACAAAAGCGTATCTCTCCAAGTGCCGTTTAATTTACCAACACGTTCTCTCAATCCAATTTGTCTGAATCCGCTTTTTTCATGAAGCGCAACACTTGCTCCATTTTCTGGAAAAATGCCAGATTGTAGCGTCCAAATATTATTTGCTTCACTTTCGAAAATGAGGGCATTCAATAAATTTTGACCCGCACCTTTATTTTTAAAATCGGAATGCACATAAACACTTACTTCCGCCACGCCGCCATAAACACAACGATTAGAAACAGCACTGAGAGAAGCCCAACCTACAATTTTATCATCCTGAAGGCATACAACTCGCCCGAATTTTAAATGTAACGCATCCCAACTTTCAAAACTCGGAGCCGAAGTTTCAAAAGTTGCATTCCCTGTGGCAATTCCCCACTCGTAAATTTCTTTTACTGCTTCCCAATCGGGAGGGCGCATAGTTCTAATTTCCATTTTTAGATTTCATTTTTAAAAACTTTGATTTACATTTAGCAACATCCGCCACCGGGTGTGCAGCAACTATTTTTTGTAACAGCTAATTTTAATGGACTCAACAAAGTGTTATTTATTGGAACGCCACAAGTATCTTTTGCAAGACAATCAGTTTGTGTAGGCGTGAGTATAAAGTCGCCGTTTTCGATAGTTAAACCATATTTTCCAATCGTATCGGTTTGGTACTCTACTTCAATTTCTAAATCTTCATCGTTAAGAATTTTTTTTGAAATATCCAGAATAGTCAGAAAACCGTTGGGTTTAAGTCTGTGTTCAAAATCAGATGCGACCCAAATTTGTATGTTCGCAGATTTTTCTTGGTGCACTTCGCCTCCACAATCAATAAAGTTTTTAGTAATTAAACCCACTTCAGTAATGTGAAAATGAGAAGGGATATTTTTTCCATTTGGTAATATAAAAGTCACCGAACTCATATCGGTTAATTGTGATTTTAATTCAGAGATACGCATATAATGTGATTAAATGATGAGAAAATTATAAAACATCTTCTATAAATTGCTTGCAATAAGCTTTAATGGTGTCGCGTACAGTTCTAAACTGTTGCATTATTTCTTCTTCACTACCTTTTGATTTGGCAGGATCTGGGAAATTATGGTGAAATTTTTTAGCTTTCGATGGAAAAATCGGGCAATGTTCGTTTGCATTATCACAAACTGTCAATACGATATCGAAATCAATATTTGCGTACTCGTTCACATTGTTCGACGTATTACTCGAAATATCTACACCATCTTCTTTCATGGTTGCAATCGCTCTTGGATTAACACCGTGCACTTCTATGCCTGCACTATAAACCTCTACCCTATCGCCACCAAATAATTTTAAGTAGCCATCTGCAATTTGGCTTCTACAACTATTGCCAGTGCATAATACTAAAATTTTCTTTTTCATAATCTAAATTCTTAAAAATCAATCGCAATATGCCGATAATTATTTGCAAAAAAAATCAACAACATTTTTGTGTTGCGTCTGTAAAACTTTTAAATAAATCTGAAATAAAATTTTTTGCAATGTTCCACTCTGTTTCATCAATGCAATAACACACGCGTGCACCTTCTATATCGCCTTTGATTAATCTCGCTTCTTTTAATTCTTTGAGATGTTGCGACACGGTGCTTTGCGAGAGCGGTAGTTCTTCCACTATATCGCCACAAATGCACGCATTTTTCTGAATTAAGATTTTTAAAATTGCAACGCGAGCAGGATGTGAAAGCGCTTTAGCATATTTTGCAACTCTATTATCTGCAACGTTAAACTCCGTAGATTTTGTAGCACCCATTTAATAAATTTATTTCTATCGCAATATTACGATAGAAAGATTCGATTTTCCTAATTTTTTATTTTATTTTTATTAAAATCTAAATACTTCTTGAAATAACTTTATGAAATAGCTTTTCATTCAAAAATCTCTTTTGTCTTTTGTATTTTTGACAATAATTATGTTACCTGATTCTAATTTAACATAAAAGAAATCACCTTACACTTATTCACATGAAAAAAAAAACTTTACCTTCTTATTTCACTATTTGCATAGTTTGGTTTTTAGTAAAAACGACTGGTTGCTTCGGACAAAGTCCGGAATTTTCAATTCGCGAATTTGCATCTGGTCAAATAAAAAAAGGGGTGCGTTCAATTGGAATGGGTGGCGATGGCGCAACTTGGGGAAACTATTCGTTGGTTTATAGAGATTCCAATACAGTTTTAGTTGATGCAGGTAACTCATCGTATAGCAACGATAACAATTTTAGTTTCACCGCTTTGGGTGTGGTTTTACCACCTTTCAAGAATGGGCTAACGATTTTCGCATTGGCATTATCGCAATATGCTTCCAATATTTCAACATCTTTAAAATCACCAGGATTTGGAAATTCTGCTTTGCCTGTACATGGCGATGGCAATAACCAATCAATATTTGCTAAAGCAGCAATGCCAATCGGTAAAAAAATTTCTATCGGGATACTTGTTTCTTATGAACGCTCTCAATTTAATGGTGTTGCTGATTTATCGCCCTTATCTGTGCGTTACCAAACCAATTGGTTGCCCTCTGGTGGGTTCGGAATAACTTGGCAAGCTAATAAACGATTTCTTTTAGGTGTACGTGCATTATTCAATAATGACAATGAAACCCGAATTGATAATTTGGGCTCTACCACGGGTTTAAATAATACACAAGAGTACAGAGCGGGTGTTTCGGCAGGACTTTGGAAAGGTGCTTTAGTTGATGTAGGCGGAAATATTAGGCACAGAGAAAATCAATTGAATAACGTCAACGCTACTTCAACGCAGCCAAACTTAGGATTTGAACAAAATTTATGGAAAAGACATTTTGCCTTTCGATTCGGTTTAGATGAAACTTCAAAAACCTTTGGCATGAGCTTTCGATTCAGCCCAATTGCTTTTGATTTAGCTTTTGTTGATAATTTAGCAATTGAAAGATTAGGTAGTCTTTTTGGAACAAGTAGTAATTCCTTAATTGCTACTTTTGTATTTGACTACGCAAGTTTGAGAAAAAAATAAAAGATTTTAGTTAAGTCTTGAATGATTGGTGATACTTTTTGCACTAAAGCCTAACACTTACTACGAAAGTCTATTTTTATAATCTAAATAGCCAAATTTTTTGAAAAGCAAGAATTTATTTTCTTCTGTCCACATACCAATGCTTGGATGCGGAACACCGTTGAAAGTGGATGTTTTCACCATCGTATAGTGAATCATGTCTTCAAAAATAATGTCGTCGCCAATTTTTGGAAGCGTTTCAAAACCATATTCTGTCATGTAGTCGCCGCTCAAACAACTTGTTCCGCCAATTTGATAATTAAATAAACCTTCTCTCGGTTCGGATGCACCCCGAATGCGCGGACGATAAGGCATTTCTAAAGTGTCTGGCATGTGCGCCGTAAAACTTACATCCGTAATAATTGTTCGCACACCGCGATTCTCGACAATGTCTAAAATTTTAGCGCGCAACACGCCTGTATCCCAACCAATCGCGCTGCCAGGCTCTAAAATAATTTCTAAGTTTGGATATTTTTGTTTGAAATTTAAAAGCGCATTTTCAAGCAATACTAAATCATAACCAGCGCGTGTCATTAAATGCCCACCGCCGATATTCAGCCATTTTAATTTGGGGAGAAATTTGCCGAGTTTGCTTTCAATGGTATCTAATAAATCAGAAGTATCTTGCGCGCTCGATTCGCAAAGACAATGAATATGAAAACCTTCCACACCCGGCGGCAAAGATTCGTTAATGTCTAAATAATCTATACCGAGACGAGAACCTGGTTTACCCGGATTATACAGTTCTGTTTCAACAACAGAAAAATCGGGATTAATGCGTACACCACAACTGACGGCGTGTTTTTTAAACCTTTTTGCACTCGGAAAAAATTTTCTGAATTGCGCCAACGAATTGAAACTGATGTGCTGCGAATATTTTAAAATATTTTGAAAATCATCTTCTGTGTAAGCGACTGAATAAGTGTGCGCTAAACTTTCCATTTCTTCAAAACAAAGACGTGCTTCGTTCAAACTGCTCGCTGTTGCGCCGTCTAAATATTCGCGCACCAAATAAAAACTTTTCCAAAGTGCGTAACCTTTAAAAGCGACAATCACTGATACACCTGCGCGTTGCTTCAAACCTTTAATGAGTTCTAAATTTTTGCGCAATTGTTTTTCATCAACAACATAGCAAGGTGAGGGGATTTCAGAAAAATTCATATGATTATTAAGGAATAAATCGGTTTATGTAAATTTCAATCTGACTTGAAATTTCAAAGATAATTTCCCGCAGACTTCTGGAAATTAATTACTAAGATGTACTTCGAAAATCTTTAGAAAATTAATTTTTAAATTAAAATTAAACTTCTAAATCTATATTATGCGCTTCGTGCCACGGCAAACCCATTTCATTCATTTTTTTTAAAAACGGATCTGGGTTAAGTTGCTCTATGTTAAAAACACCATTTCCGCTCCATTGTTTACTCAGCATCATCATAGCGCCAATTGTTGCAGGCACGCCTGTTGTGTAACTTACGCCTTGTGTTCCAGTTTCTTCATACGCTGCAGCATGACTACAATTATTCCAAATGTAATAAGTGCGCTTTTCGCCATTTTTAACTCCCGAAATCCGACAACCGATAGATGTAAAACCCGTGTAATTTTCGCCGAGATCGCCAGGATTGGGTAAAACAGCTTTTAAAAATTCGATAGGAATAATTTTTTTACCTTTAAATATTATGGGCTCAATTCCTGCCATACCAATATTTTGAATAACGCGCAAATGCGTTAGGTATTCTTCGCCAAAAGTCATCCAAAAACGTGCGCGTTGTAAAGTCGGGAAATGTTTAACCAAACTTTCTAACTCTTCGTGGTAAATAACATAAGAAGTTTTGGATCCAATGTTTGGATAATTTAAATCTTTTTTGATGGCGAATGGTGCCGTTTCAATCCAAGTACCGTTTTCATAATACTTTCCATTTTGCGTAATCTCTCTAATATTTATTTCTGGATTAAAGTTCGTAGCAAACGCTTTTCCATGCGAACCCGCATTCGCATCCACAATATCGAGCATGTGCATTTCGTCAAAATGATGCTTCGCCGCATAAGCCGTAAAAACATTTGTCGCACCTGGATCGAAGCCACAACCGAGAACTGCCATTAAACCTGCTTTTTCAAATCGCTCTTGATATGCCCATTGCCAAGAATACTGATATTTAGCTTCGTCTTTCGGTTCGTAATTAGCAGTGTCTAAATAATTTACGCCCGCTTCCAAACACGCATCCATAATCGTTAAATCTTGATACGGTAGTGCCACATTGATGACGAGTTGCGGTTTAAAACGTCGCAATAATTTCACCAAAGCTGGCACGTCCTCTGCATCAATTTTTGCAGTTTTTATATCAATATCGTACTTCAACAGAATTTGCGCAGCGATATTTTCGCATTTTGATTTTGTTCGGCTGGCAAGCATGATGGAACTAAAAACTTCTGGATGTTGCGCACACTTATATGCCACTACTTGACCAACACCACCTGCTCCGATAATTAAAACTTTTGACATTATTATAGCGGTTTAAATTTTCGGCAAAGATAATCACGCAATCAAATAAATTAGTAGCATTACCAAAAATGGTAACATTCAAAAGCGTGAGAGCGTTAAGCTCTCATTCTAAGGCTTTGTGAATCTTTATTGCAAAGAAATAAACTTAATTTTATTTACAGGCAATCCTTTAAGCACTGTTAATAAAAACACCGCGCAAAACTTAATTTGCGCAGTGTTTCATAAAAAATTTTGTTAAACTCAAAATTTTACATTTTTACAAAGCGTTGAACTTCGTTATTTATTTTAACGATGTAAATTCCAGAAAGCAAATTTGAAACATCAATACGAGCGTTGTTGGAACCGTTCGTTAAATTAATGGCTTGCGATAAAATAAGTCTGCCATTAAAGTCATAAATATTCATTAAACTATTTTCTGTCGTTTGTGCTTCATAGCTCAAACTCAATGAACTTACGGTTGGATTGGGTGCTATATTTAAAACATTCCCAGCATTTTGATTTGTGTAAACAACAGAAACAGTTTTGCTCGTTGTTTTAACGCCATTGTAATCAACATCAACAATGCGATAATAATTAATACCTAAGACAGGTTGTGTGTCTGTAAAAGTATAATCATGTTTATTTTTTGAAGTACCGTTGCCTTTTATTTCACCAACTGAACTAAAAGCTTCACCATCGCTGGAGTGCTCAATTTTAAAATAAGAATTTTCTGTTTCTGTTGCCGTTGACCAATTAACTGCAACACTTTTATTAATTTGGTTCGCCGCTAGAAAAGTAAGTTCAATAGGCAAAACAAAAGAACCATTACTTGGATCTTTATTAATAGTAAATAAATCTACATCACTTGGAGCGATAGATGCAACGTCTCCTGAAGTAAAAGTATAATATCTTACAGTTGTTCCTGCTGGACCTAAATTGGCTGGAATCGTAGAACTATAACTCGTACCGCTCCCTGACATTTTTGCAACAGTGCTTGTTGCAAAATTATCAGTTGAGTAGCGTATCCAAACAGCTTGACCTGTACTTAAAGCACCGCTTAAATTAGCAGTTACAGTGGTTGGGGTTGTTAAAGGAACATTAGTAGTTGAAGGATTTCTTGTCACACTTGAAATGGTTTGGATTGCTCGTTGGATCTCAAAAATTACAATATTCCCTTCATAAGAACCGCTTCCACCTAATTTAAAAACATAATTATTGGTAGTGTTTGGAGCATTAATGAAAAATGCCTTAGTGTTTGACCCACAATTAACAAGAGTAGTTTTTGTAGCTAACGATATTTGTTGATCAGCCGATGTTGAAACTGGACCCCATTCTCCACAAGGGTTACCATCTCCATAAAAACGAAAAAAACTGTTTCCAGATGAAGAAGCTGTTGAGGTATAAATATAAGTTCCGTTAAAAGTTGTTAAAGTTCCATTTGTTGCAGGTCCAAAACCTGCGCTTCCAGAAAAGCCATTTGTGTTTAATGCCTGTTGGCTAAAAATTGAGCTGGATAAAAAAAAAGAAAATAAAATTGTTAAAATTTTACGCATAAAAATTGTAGAAATAAAATTAGAAAAGTGAGTTTTAAAATAGTTTGGTTTAAAATAAAGTGCAATATTAATTTCAACAGACTTATTATTCTACACTTTACAGAAAAACCAACACATTTATATTTCACTAAAATTTAGTTATTTTATATTGCCATTGCGCAGTTTTAAGTTGTATGAATATGATAAAAACACCTGAAGACAAATTTTCTAAGGGTATTGACAAAGTGTTATCTCCTTGAAATAATGCCATTTTCCGATCAGAAAAAGTTTGACCTTGTGCGTTCGCGATCTGAATTTGTGCTTCAGTTTCATCGGCATTTTTATTTTCGATGGATAGCGTTACGTTATCGTACGTGGGGTTAGGAAATAATTTAACAATTAAATTGACATTAATAACGGCAGTTTGCACTTGCGAATAAGTAAAGCTGCCGTCTATATCAATCATTTTTAATCGGTAATAATAAATTTCACCTTTCACAACAGCGTTATCTATATAATCATAAGACCCTCCACCTTTCGCATTATTTGTACCGATGGAATAAAAATTTTCGCCATCGGTGCTACGTTGAACATCAAAATTTTTAAAGTTTTTTTCGTCAGTCGTTAACCAACTTAGCGCAATATTTTCTGTTTTAGGCTTGGCACTAAAATTTAAAAGCGTGAGCGGTAAACTTACATTTGAAACAGATGAATTGTACACAGTACCTGATACATTAGCAGCATTCATCTCTTCATAATGGTTACCATCGCCTGCACTTAAGCAAGATGCACTCATTGCTACAGTAAAAGTACCTGTACCAGTGCCAGTTTGAGAAACTGCAATCGTTGCAATCACAATTTCTTGCCCTGCTGTCCAATTAACATTTATATTAGGTGTGCTTGCAAAAATGGCTTGCTTAGTTGCGCCTGAAACACATACTTGTTGGGGATTTGTCGCAAATCCATAACCTGCTGATATAACTTTAAGATTTACACCGTAGGAATTAGGGTAAGTAATTGTAAAAACAACACCTGAGTATAGTGCAGACACATTGTAATTTGGTTTGACGCGCACTTCTAACTGACCCGCATTTGTGCTGAACAATCCAATATCTATTTGGTTAGCACCAACCAGATCAAAAAACAAAAGGCAAAAGGCAAAAGAGGAAAAAGAGGAAAATTTCATACTTAATAAATTATTTTTTGTGTTTGAAAATTAAAGCTCACAGTTATTACGGTGTTTGTGCGACGATTACCGCCGTCAGAACAGAATTTAAATTTGAAAGAATAACACTTCTATCATTATTGGCATTTGTATATTTCACAACGCCGTCCATATTTACATCTTCATTATAATAGCCCAATACCACGCCTGTTAAAACACTATTTAATCTTGAAAGTAAAGCCGCTCTATCATTATTGGCGTTTGTGTATTTAATTTGTCCGTCGCCGTTCGCATCCCCTGCCCACATACACAAAGTTCCGTTGACACTTTTTAATGCATTTGTACCGTACGTTTGCGCATTGGTGTAATTTAAATTCGTATTTACTCCATTGCTAAATGTTTGCGCCGAAGCAGTAGTCACACTTAAATGATTTCTGTGTTTAACAGTGACGTAATAATTATCTGCACTAACGCCACTGAAAAAAACGGGTGTGATGCCGTCTATTTCAACAATATCGCCATCGCTTTGTAGTAAAGCACTGTGCGTTTGTAAAACAGTAGCAGGTGTATTTTTGTCGCGAAGTTCTATTTTTACCCAATCCACGATAGAATTATTTCCCGAAACATTTAGAACAGAAGCATTGATCGTCTCGTTTGTTCCATAGGGTGAAGTGAGCGGAAAACTTGCTAATTTGCGCAGTGAATCAATCATTAAACCAGTAGTGGAATTGAAGGGACCTTGCAAAAAAACTTTTGCATTGAGCGTTAAACCAACATTTTTTAAATCCATTTCCCAAATGCCACGACCATAGGTTGCAGCGCGCAATTTATTAGTGGGTGCATAAATTTTCAAATCAAAAATGCGCACGCCAGGCATACCAGTTGTCACGCTCGTCCAAGAAGTAGCATTAACGGGTCTGAAATATACACCCACATCTGTTCCGCAATATAAATCGCCATTATTTTGTTGTACAATTGTTTCCGTCGGAATACTCGGCAAACCCGTTGAAATACTTGCCCAAGTTGCGCCGCTATTAACTGACATATACACCGAATTGCCAGAATAACTTGCCAAGCAGGCATAAATCGTTGTCGGTATATTTAGATCAAAATAAACTTTTAAAACATTAGAAGGTGTCAAATATTTTATCCAACTCGCGCCGCCATCTGTTGTTGAAAGTATCGTATTCTTACTTGCCGTCACCATATAGTTTGAGTTCGATTGCGCCACATCTAAGCTCACGAGTGTTCCGATACTGTTGGCGAATCCCGTTACTTTTGCCCAACTTGAGCCACTGTTAGTACTTTTTGCTATTTGTCGTCCTGCAGCATAAATTGTCGTCGGTGTATTAGGGTCTTGAAGCCAAGGCGTTACCCAACCAGCACTATCCACATTGTAAATATTGTTAAAATTCGATCCACCATCCGTAGATTTATACAATTGACCATAATAAATGGAAGAGTAGGCGTTCAAATCGCTCGTTCTATCCATGAAACAAACAAAACCATCTCCGCCATTTACTTCTTTCCAAGTACTTTGATTTGTCGTTAAATTTGTTCCATTGTCTTGATGCCCAGAAATTATTAAATTAGGATTCGATGCCGAAAGACCGATGCTATAAATTTCTGCGTTCGAGAGATTCGAACTGTTGTCGCTCCAAGTGCTTCCTCCGTTCGAAGTAGAAAAAACACCGCCATCATTAGCTGCGTATAGCGTATTTCCTACAAAAAATAAATCGTGAGTATCGGCATGCACGTATGGTTTACCGCCACCACCATACCAATGCGCATTCAACGACCACGAACCTGTTGCGCCTGCGTTCGTGTTTTTCCAAATATTTACACCGCCAGTGTAAATCGTGTTTTTATTTGTTGGATCAACTGCAAGCGATAAAGTGTACCAACCTTGTCCACCTGCATCGTCACCATTAACATTAAAGCCTAAAATATTGGGGGTTGTGGCAGAAGGGATTGTCGCAGAAGATTGAAGCGTAAAATTTGAACCGCCGTCAATAGACCGATATAAACCTTTGAAACCATAATCTCCCGTTTCTGCAATGAGACAATAGACATAATTAGAATCAATTGGTGTTGTAGCAACGGCAACTCTTTGAACAGCAGATGTTGGCAAACCGTTACCTGTACCTGATACAATGTTGCTCGTCCATGTAGCACCTGCATCGTAAGAACGCAAAAAAACATTTCCGCTATAACAACCTGCATAAATAGTTGACGTGTTAGCGGGATTAAATTCTAAATCTTTTGTATCAACCGAAGACGTTTTAACCCAACTCGCGCCACCATTAATTGAAGTATAGATGCCAGCACTGCTGCCTACAAATAATTTTAGACTAACAGGATCTATTAAAATGCGCGAAATGCGTGTGTAACTACTTACTGTAAATGTTAAGCTTGTTGGAGCCCAAGTAATTCCGCCATCAATAGTTTTATAAACACCAATCGAGTTGGCATCGCGATTATCACCATCACCAGTAGCTAAATACATAATATTGGTATTGGTCGGATCAATCGCAATATCAGTCGCACCAATAACTGGAATAGCATCGGATAAAGAAGACCAACTCACACCAGCGTTAAGGGATTTCCATAATCCTCCCGAAGGTGTGCAAGCAAATAAAATATTATTATTGCCTGGCATCGCGCGAACCGCATTGACACGTCCGTTACCACCGCCATTAGGTGTGCTTGTTGGTCCTATTAAAGTCCAACTACCAGCACCACGCGTTTGCGTCTTATTTTTCAATTGCTTTATGGCATTTTCGTGCGCTTCACCCATTGCTTTAACATCACCGTTAAATTCAGCAACACGCGGCTCAACGTCGTGCGACCAACGCATGAACTGAACGATACCTTCCATTTCTTGTTCAAAACCATCCCCATGATGTTTAATTCCTATTCGCGCTTCTTTGCGCGCTTCCTTTCTAAATTTTGATAATTTACTGCCGTATTGTTTTAAAAAAGCGGCTTTAACCTCATTATAATTTGCGCCCGTCTCGCGTAATTGAAGCCAATTTTGTGCTTGCAAAGTATTGTAGGGGAACATAATTGTGCCCACCAAAAAAAATAGACCGAGTAAAACTAAAAATAATTTATTCATAGCGTATTAATTTAGTTGCTCGTTGATAGTTGTTCATTGTTAGTTTGTTAGTACACAATGACTAACAACTAACAATGAACAACTATCAACTATTGCGGTGTTTGTGTTATTAAAATTGTCGTAAGTATTGAATTTAAATTGGAAAGAATAATACTTCTGTCGTTATTGGCATTGGTGTATTTAACAATGCCGTCCAAATTTAAATCTTCATTGAAATATCCTGATACAACACTTGTTAAAACGCTATTCAATCGTCCTAAAATAATGGCGCGATCATTTGAAGCATTCGTGTATTTAATTTGTCCGTCGCCGTTTGCATCACCTGCCCACATACACATTGTAGCACCCACATTTTTTTGTGCGTTTGTCCCATACGTTGCCATAGTAGAGTAATCGAAAGCGGTAGGATTTTCTGAAAAAACTTGCGCAGCCGAAGTCGTAACACTCAAATGATTTCGGTGTTTTATGGTGATGTAATAATTGTCAGTAACTACACCGTTAAAAAAAACGGGTGAAACGCCGTCGAGTTCAACCACATCGCCATCGCTTTGTAGCAGTGCACTGCGCGTTTGTAAAACAGTGGCGGGCGTATTTTTGTCTCGTAATTCAATTTTTAGCCAATCCACAATCGCGTCGTTACCAGAAACAGTTAAAACATTTGTATCAGTAATTGTGTCTAAAGTACCGTAAGGCGAAGCGATTGGAAAACTCGGCAAAGTACGCAGTGCATCGTTCATTAAACTAGTGCTGTTATTGTATGGACCTTGTAAAAAAACTTTAGACTTGAGCGTTAATCCCGAACGATTAATAAATGTACCTGTAAAACATAAAGACATTTTAGGCATATATTTTACTTTGTGTGGCACTAAAACGGTACTCGTGCAAGATGGCACAAGTCCTTCTTCCCAATTTCTGCAATCATTCCAATCATTCGTGCTGGCGTTACTCGTCCATATAGAAATTTTTGTTTTGCTCGCTGAACTCGACGCGCTCATTACTTGCGGTGCAGTATAGCTAAGGCGCACATAACATTTTTGACCAACAGTATTAGTTGTTGTATTGCGCACTTTAACAGTAATCCATTGAGTGGTAGCATTCGCAAATGAACCTGATACAGTTGTATTGTTGCCATTATTAGTGTGCAATAAACTTCCAGAAAGATCGTAAAAATCAATTGTCAGACCATTACCAACTGTGCCAAGCGTAAGTGTGTAGGCAACAGAATTGCCTGCATTGGCAAAAAATTTTCCTACTACCCTATCATTCGGCGAATTATCGGGCGTTTTTCCACCTTGCCCCAGACTTTTACAATTAGAATCTCCAAGATCGTTATCCATTTCCCATTCTTGGGTTGTAACCGCATTGAGTATTGGCGTGTAATCTAAATAATTAAACATTGCTGCAACAGTAGTGAACGCAACATTATTTGGAACAGGCGCCCAAACGCTATAACCATGACCAAAAACGCCAGCCACACCATGATTAACAGCTTTCGTTTTTATGTAAACGCGTTTATCACTCTGTACAACCGAAGTTGTAACGCCATTCGCACCAGAATAATCTTGCAAAATGGCTCCAGCAGGAAAATCGGAATCAATCCAAATATCTTGATCGGTGCTGTATTGATCGTCAACTCCAATAATCGCTTTCGCGGAACGTTCAAAAACTAAGTGATTCGTTTTGTCTGAGCCTGTTGGAAAAAACGCGCCACTTTCTGAACTCCTGACTTTATAATCGCCTGCTTTAAATTGTAATTTTTGATGACATTGAACGATGTTGGCAATATCATTCCAAAGCGGTAAATCTGTAGTATTGGTTGGCACGTGCGACCAACGTTTGCCAGTAGTGCCGAGATTAAAAATATCTTCAAAAAAAACAATTGGGTTACCATCCATCGCCATAATTACGGCATAAGCCGCCGAAATGCGTGGCTCGCGTGGATCTATATGATTGCCGTTGCCGCCAAGTTCGTTACCCGTATCCCAACCTGTCGCATCACCTAAAGGTTTTGAAAAATTTCCACCCGACAGCGTATCAACGATTGGGCGAAACGTATCGTGACTATTTACAAAAGGCACAGTTCGATGTACGCGCGCAGCAGGTGATGCGTAATCTGAATAACGTTTATTTTGCTGCAGCCCTGGCAGTAATGAGAGATCAAAAGTGCCGTTAAAATTTTTAGAGATCATATCGTACAGGCTTCCACCCGAACCATACGCGCGCAAATTAAAATCGAAAGTCCCAGTGTGTTCTTCATACCCAAAACCCAAACTCGCTTGCGCCACTTCTGTTACGTAAGCGTCTTCATCACTCGTCTGACCAATCCACTCACCCACATTCGTCATCGCATAACCACCGTTCGCCACACCCAAATTATATTTTACGTTTCTAATAGCATCACGCTGAACGTTTCGGTCATAATGTTTTACCGCATCCCACCTAAAACCATCTACGCCCGTTTGTTTTTTAAACCACGCCAACCAATTAATAGCACCGTTATACATATAGTTCGTGCTTTGTGATGGATTATAATAAGGTCGAGAAGTAGGATATCCACTCGGTGCACCAGAAGTAGGAATGTTTGAACTTAAACCAAAAGAAACCGAAGTGTAATCAATATCAGGACCAAACAATGGACTACAAATATCGCCTGTGATGCAATTATCATTATCATTCGGATGAAAGTTAAAATAATTTTTCGACCATCGCCCACTGCGCGTCCAATAATCGTTCTGCGATTCGTCAATACTTGGCGTCGCGTAACTGACGTAGCGAAAGTTTTTATAACCCGAATTACTTTGTAGCGAATAAGAATTTGAATCAATGCCTCCAACACCTAAACCTAAAGAAGAACCCGCACCATCACAATGATTTAAAACGATATCCTGAATAACTTCTATTCCATTGGCGTGCATCACGGCAATCATGCGCAGTAATTCATCTTTTGTGCCGAGACCAGTTGGCGTAGTCGGTGAACCTTTTTGAAACTTGTCTCCCAGATCATACTGATCCATGGGTCCGTAACCAACATACGTTGGTGAATAATTTTTATAACTTGGTGGAATCCAAATCGCATCAAACCCGATTTGTTTGAGTCGTGGCGCAAGTTCAGCTAAATAATTGGCGTAACTGCTCGGATAATTATCATTTTTAAAATTCCACCAAAAAGCCTGAAAAATAACTTTTTTTATTTGTGTGGTTTGAGCTACCGAACTACCAGTGAAAAATAATACAAATGCAATTGAGATAAAAAATACGCGTTTCAAGGTTTTGGTTATTTATATTTACTTAAAAATAAAAATTCTCAAATGGTTTTTGAAGACATTTTAGTGCAAGATTTATAGGCTGCAAATATAAAATAAAATTTAATAATATTCCGTTTAAGATCTTTTTCCTATTATTATTTTGAAAAATTACTAAGAATGAAGTAGTTAAGTCCATTGATCTATTAGCACTAAACTATGAGCAAATGATTATGTCTCATGGCTTTTAGCTAATAGCTAAAAGCACTAATGTTAACATTTTTTTTCAAATCCTAAAAAAATTAACGGGCTACCACTACATTTATGACTTAATTTAAAATTATGGAATTTCACTCTCTTTGTGCGCACGAGATGCCCGAAAAACGCACCACCCGACCACACGTTTTACCTATTTACGCTACTTCGAGTTTCGATTTTGAATCTATTGATCAAGGCATAGATATTTTTAACGGAACACAACAAGGCAACTCTTATTCGCGATACAGTAACCCAACTGTTAATGCCGTTGGCGATAAAATTGCTGCATTAGAAAGTGCTGGAACAAATGTAGACGCTGTTGGAATTATGGTTTCGTCGGGAATGTCTGCGATTTCTTCTTTGGCTTTTGCTGTTTTAAAAAATGGCGATGCCGTTTTGACGCAAGGCAATTTATATGGTGGGACGACAGAACTTTTCTATAAAATTTTTGAACCGCTGGGCATAGAAATAATTATTGCCGATTTAACTACTGCTGATTCGGTTGAAGTCGCGCTCAAAAAACATAAAAATATTAAATTGCTCTATTGCGAAACACCCGCTAATCCAACCTTGGCGTGCTTAGATATAGAAATGCTGTGTTCATTAGCACATAAGAATCATGTCAAATTTGCGATTGATAATACTTTTTGTTCGCCCTATTTGCAAAAACCCTTTCTGTTCGGAGCCGATTTTATTATTCACTCAACGACTAAATATTTGTGCGGACACGGAACAACTATTTCAGGTTGCATTCTTTCGAGCGATGCGGCATTTATGAAAGATAAAATTTTTCCCGTCGTAAAATTAGCGGGTACAAACTGCTCGCCGTTCGAGGCGTGGTTGGTAAATTTAGGCATTAAAACTTTGCCGCTCCGCATGAAACAACATTGCAGCAATGCACAAACTTTGGCAGAATTTTTAGAGCAACACCCGAATGTTTCAAAAGTCAATTATCCCGGACTTAAAAATAATTCTAACCACGCCTTGGCTGCGCGACAAATGCAAAATGGTTTTGGCGGGATGTTGAGTTTTGAATTAAAAGGCGGATTCCCTTCAGCTATTGCTGCTATGAATAAAATTAAGTTTTGCAGCTTGGCACCCACATTAGGAGACGTGGATACTTTAATTTTGCATCCTGCGAGTTCGTCGCATTTGCGTGTTGATAAAGCGGTTAAAGAAAAATTTGGTATTACCGACGGTTTAATTCGCGTGAGTACGGGTATTGAAGATGTGAGCGATATTATTGCAGATATACAAAATGCTATTAATTAGTTGTTCGTTGATAGTTGATAGTTTGCGAACTATTAACGACTGTCAACCGTCAACTGTCAACTAATCAAAAATCTATTTATGATTTCTTTAGATTCTATTAAAAACATTCTGATCATGGGATCAGGCACACTCGGTTTACGCATCGGCTTGAACTGCGCGATGCACGGTTATAATGTAAAAATTTATGATCTTAGCGGCGAAATTTTAGCAAAGAATAGAAAGATTCAAGAAAAACTTTTGAAGAATTTTATTGAAAAAGGCTATTATAAATCGGATACTTTGGAAGGCGTTATGTCGCGCATTGCAACGACGACTTCACCGATTGAAGCAGTTAAAGATATTGATTTAATGAGTGAATCGGTGACGGAAAATATTGAATTGAAGCAAAAAATGTATGCGCAGTTTGCGCCGCTGTGGGAAGAAAAAACAATTCTGACGAGTAATACATCATATTTAATGCCCTCCAGTTTAGCCGATTTTACGGGCAGACCTGAATTGTTTTGCGCGCTGCATTTTCACGACGTTTTTTATATGAATGTGGTGGATGTTATGCCACATCCAAAAACGCCGCAATGGCTGATAGATTTTTTAATGGCGTTCGGAAAAAAAATCAGTCAGATTCCAGTTTTTATTAAAAAAGAAAATCCTGGCTATATTTTTAATCAGATGTTGATGGCGTTACTCGGTGCTGCGGGCGATTTAGTAACGCGCGACGTTTCGAGTATTTACGACGTGGATAAATCTTGGATGGGTAATACAAAAATGCACATCGGTCCGTTCGGTATGCTCGATCAAGTGGGATTAGATACCGCATGGCATATTGTTTCAACATTGCAAGACACAAAAAGTAAACGATTTGCAGAATTATTAAAATCGTATCTCGATCAAGGCAAACTCGGCATTAAAACAGGTGCAGGTTTTTACGATTATCCGAATCCGATTTTTCAACAACCAGAATTTTTAAAATAGATTATGGTTGTGAGTTAATAGTTGTTCGTTTAAAAACGTTCAACCTTTTTAAAACGAACAAATACCTCCGAACAAGTAATAGTCATGGCTAAAGCCAAAAAATATTCAACTTCAAACCCCAGCCTAAAGGCTGGGGTTATAAATTCCTCAGAAACTACTCAAAAAAATAACAGTTCAACTACCTTTGTCTATAGTTCAACACTTCAAAAATTTAGCATTGCATTCATCGCTGCCATGTTTTTCCCACGCGTTATCCCCGAAGGAATGTTTTTCGATGGACTTTTGTACGCATCTATCGGAAGGAATATTGCAATGGGTGAAGGCAGTTTTTGGCAACCTATTATTTCTTCGTCGTACACCATTCCGCAACATA
>ENA-OBIO01000436-OBIO01000436.1-metagenomes-genome-assembly--contig:-NODE-436-length-22225-cov-27.9562_pt1 | contig 22225 bp, 20 predicted proteins | sample MGYA00153383_OBIO01 | MGnify analysis MGYA00153383 | reverse complement strand
AAAATTCTTAAAGAATTTGGAAATAATTATGTAATTAATTTTGCTTAACTACTTAGCAAGCGAAAACTAACAACATTCAAATTGCAACCTAACAACGTTCAAATTCCAACCCAAAGATGAATGCCATGCAAGCCAAACTTCAAGAACAACTTTCTCCTGCTGATGCCGAAGTTATTTTGAGACATTTGCTAGAACGAATTAAAGCTGCGCTTCTGTATGCAGTCTGCAAGCTCGATTGTCCCGTTTTAGTTGCATGACAATTTGGTTGAATGCTCATAGATCGCCAGCCATTGCTGTGTGGATTACTGCTACTTTTGGTGAAATACATTAGCGATGGGCGGTATTTTTCTCTTCTATTGACTATTGTACCGCAACTGCGATACAATTATAAGTTATCTCGCTGCGCGCGGCTCGGTTGAAACTACGATTCCCGACAGTCAATGACATTCAGATACAGAAGAAGTTAAAATTAGATCATGTTCATCAAAGAAGAATTGCTTAAGCGAATCACTGACCGCCTCGCCCTATTGGAACTGTCCACGCGCAATCGCGGCTGGATGCAACTGCTTAACCAGAACATTATAGCGGAATCATTTTGCGGCGATATGCTCAATATTATCTATGGCTACAACTTGGTAAATTTGAATTTATCGCAAGGTAATTATCCAGGCATAGATTTGGGCGATCAACAATTAGGTGTGTCAGTTCAAGTAACATCAGATAAAACCCTTAAGAAAATGAAGGACGCTGTGGAGCGGTTTATTACTCATGGCTTGGACAGTAAATACAAAACCCTAAAGGTTTGTGTCTTGGGTAAAAAGCAAAGCTCTTATGGAAAAGTTGACACCAAGAACAAAGTCCAATTTGATCCGAATAAAGATGTTATTGACTTCAAAGACCTCATTAAGAACATAAAATCGCTCAATCTTGAAAAACTTCAGATGCTCAGTGACTTGATGGATGCAGAGTTCAAGCCGCTGGGCACGGATGCACATATTCTAAAGCAGACCGACAAAGAAGCCTTGGAAGTCTATCGGGCGGCGTTCAATAGACCTGCATTGCAGGACCCAATTTCTATTGAAGTCCGAACTGCTCATCGCATCAATCCTGTCACTGGAACACGGGAAATTCTTGGTGTAGAGCTTGATTATTAATTTCAGCCGAGGTCTAACAACGCCTATGCACCCGACCGTTGAAAGTTCATCTGTTAGCGTTCTAGGTTATTTGCGGCGGGTGATGGGAAACGTTAGGCCGGTAAATCTGAGTTGGGTAGTGGCTTGAATGTATCTATCAAATTCCAACCCAAAGGTGAATGCCATGCAAGCCAAACTTCAAGAACAACTTTCTCCTGCTGATGCCGCAGTCATTTTGAGACGCTTGCCAGAACCAATTCAAGCTCCTTCGATCGCGCGTCCTGCGGAAATTGAATATCCGATCGCCATTTCGATCGCCAGTTTTCAAGGGCACAGAAGCATTAGGTTTCGTAGATTGCAAACCAGGACGCGGGCAGTAAAACGGAGAAGTCCCAGGCGATGAAGTTTTTGATAAGGTGAAAGTGCGATCGCTAAAATGATGAATAGATGTTGCTCCCAAGATAACCATGACCACCATCACCCTCAACCTCTCTCCCGAACTCGAACACCAGATCCGCACTGAAGCATCTCGACAGGGCGTTGAACCCGATCGCTACATCCTCAACGCCCTGCAAGAACGCCTCCAGCCTAGACTTCCAACCACCCAACCTACTGAAGCCGACTTGCTGCAACAAATTAACATCGGCTTTAGTGCACAAACCTGGGAAGAATACCATGCCCTCATCGCCAAGCGTCATGCCGAAACCCTGACTCCCGAAGAACACGAGCAACTGATCCAAATGAGCGATCGCCTTGAACAACTCAATGTTGCCCGCATTCAAGCCTTAATTCAACTCGCAACCTTCCGCAACCAACCTCTGACATATCTGATGCAAACCCTCGGCATCAATCCTCATCCCGATATCGTTGATTATGTCTGAATCCCGCCTCACACAGCAGCAACGACAATTCATTAAACAACGCGCCAATGGTTGCTGCGAGTATTGTCTCAGTACGATCGACAAAAAAAAGGCTCAATTCCGCTTATTTTGGAGCCATAACAGAATTTGTGGGAACATGATTTCTGTGCAATTAGCCTTCTTGCTTCCATGCCAACAAACGATTCTGAACTGCAAGCCCAAGCGCGGAAAATTCTAGATGCGATCGCCTTTACTCCTTTCGAGCAATGTCAATCCTTGACTCGTGAGTTTAATAACATTCCTGCTCGCCCTGGCATTTATGCAGTCAGGCACATAACTGACGGATTACTTTACATCGGTAAAACCAAGAGCCTACGAGGACGCTTCAGTGGCGGGCACAAGGCTTTTTTATGGGCGTGGCTCGATAAGTACAATGACGAGGATGTGCGGATTGCAATGCAATTAATCTCTTACTGTGAAAACCCTGCGTTACTATTGGAGCTAGAAGCCATCATTCTAAGAGCCACTGAACCTCCGTACAACGTTCAAATTCCAACCCAAAGGTGAATGCCATGCAAGCCAAACTTCAAGAACAACTTTCTCCTGCTGATGCCGAAGTCATTTTGAGATGCTTGCCAGAACGAATTAAAGCGGCTCTAATTGCGCGTGCTGCGGAAATTGAATATCCGATCGCAGCGACAATCGAAATGGCGATCGCCAGTTTTCTCGACACAGAAGCGTTAGGTTTTGTAGATTGCAAACCAGGACGCGGGCAGTAAAACCGAGAAGAGGTGTCAAAGTTTACGGTATACTTCGTTAACGCACCCTACAAGAGCCACGTTAAGCTAGAAACAGACAACAGAGAGCCAACCTACGCAAAAGGTGAATATCAATGGTTGCGATCGCCCAAAAAACCCTTTCCTTCGAGGAATTTCTCAACTGGGATGACGAGTCCGGCAGGTCATTTGAGCTAGTCAATGGAGTTGCCATGCCCCTGAGTGAACCCACAGCCAAACATGAGGATGTCGTCGATGGTTTATGTTGTCTCTTGGTAGATCATTGCCAATCCTTGAACCTTCCCTACGTTCCTCGACAAAGTAAACAAGTCAGATTGAACGCTATCCCTGGCGAAAGTGAATCGAGTCGTAAAGCTGACATTGTGGTATTTGCCAAGGAAGAATGGGCTAGAATGCGTCAAAGTTCTGCCTCTGCTGCTGCCTATATTCCACCTCCCTTGGCGATCGAAGTTGTTAGTACCAATTGGCGGGATGATTACCGCATCAAATTGAATGAGTATGAAACTTTAGGAATCCTGGAGTATTGGATTGTGGATTATGCAGGGTTGGGAGGCGTTCAGTATATTGGCTCTCCAAAAAACAGTCTACGGTGACTATCAACCGCTTAATCGATGGTGAATATCAGGCACTGCGATATCAAGGAGAAGCCACTATTATTTCTCCAACGTTTCCTCAGTTGGTATTAACGATCGCTCAAATTGTTGCGATGACACAAATTTAGCGTTTGCAAATTATTTAGATGAACAGTCATTATACAATTATTATTCAGTGGTCAGATGAGGATAGCTGCTATGTCGTTAGTTTTCCAGAATGGGGAGACTATTGTCATACCCACGGTGATACTTACGAAGACGCATTAAAAAATGCCCGCGAGGTTTTGGAACTTTTAACTGAATCGACGCTAGATGAAGGTAAAACTTTGCCAAAGCCGCAATTATTTGGTCAATCTCTACAGCACGCATGAAGAAATCTAAGCACAAAGAGTAAATGTACTCAATAACTTATTGATATAATAGTATGAAGTACCCCATAAATCGGGAGAGTTTCCCATGCCCAATCCATTTGCGGGAATGAATCCCTACCTCGAACAACCAGAGTATTGGTCGGATTTCCACAATCAATTGGTTGCAGCAATTGCTCGATCGCTAGTCCCCAGACTCGTTCCAAAATATCGCGTGGTGACGGATAAATGGGTATATAAAATTGCAGGTTCGGCAGCAATTGCCATTGGTAGACCAGATGTCAGCGTGCAGCAGAACCGAAGAAATGCACCAGCGAATACAGATTTTTTTGAAGGATCTATTGCTGTTTGCCCACTGCCCGAACCTGTTAAAGTAACGGTTCCAATGCTAGAAGAAATTCAGCAATCCTATATCGAGGTAAAAGATGCTGCGACTCAAGAAGTAGTAACGGCGATCGAAGTGCTTTCACCTGCGAATAAATACGGAGATGGTCGTAAAAAATATATCGCAAAACGGCAGAAAGTTTTAGAGAGTCTCACCCATTTGATTGAAATTGATTTGCTGCGCGATGGTATTCCCTTGCCTGTAGAAACTGGCGATATTCAGAGTCACTATCGCATCCTGATTAGCCGATCGCAAATTCGTCCGATTTCCGATTTGTATCCCTTTAACTTGGGCGATCGCATTCCGGCATTTTTGTTGCCTTTGCGATCGGAAGATTCAGAACCGATATTAGACTTACAATCCTTGGTTGACGAACTGTACGAGCAATTGGGATACGATTATTTCATCGATTACGATAGCAATCCACCATTACCTTGGTTAAAGTCAGAGATAACGGACGTTTTGTCAATCGATCGGCGATCGCTCTCTTAGCTCTTCTATTCTCTGTATTTCGTTGAGAATATCAGCTAAAAAAGGAGCATCGGAGCTAATTACATTATTTTCACTTCCATCATGTTTGTGATGTGGAAAGTTCCGAAGATTCAGTTTTCGGTGATGTTCGGTATTGTCATAGCGAAAAATTAGATTGTTTTCCGCATCCATATATTGATAACTATACATTTTTCTATCTAGAGCCATCTCAACATAGACAAATTCCCGTAAATGCAGTAATGAATTATATTTGAAGTTAATCTGTCCTCGGATAAACCCTTCATAAAGTCCTCTTTTTTCAAAATCTCGATTGAAGGATTCTACAATTTGACAGGATTCAATTAGATCGCGAACCTGCCGATCGTAAATTTCAATTAACAAACTCAATTTCCTCAATCGTTTCTTTCTTATGTCGTAAATGTGCCAACATTCGAGATTCTCCTATCCATTCATCAAAATCAAAACTATGTGTCAATTCATCATTATTGAAGCGTCTCATAAATTCTTCGGTCAATAATTCATATTTAGTCTCAAATTCTTGAAGTCGCTCTTTCGTTCGTTTAATTCCTGCTTCAATGCTATGGAGTCTCTCTGATAAAGCACTTTCGATAATTTGTCTGAGTGAATCTGGATATTTTGATCGGAGTTTTAGTTCAGCCATAGTTTTTGATTCATAATCTCAATATGTATTGTAGCATTTGGGCGATAGTTATAAATGGGGGAAATTGACTGCTGATGTTATTTAAAATCTCGGTCAAGATGAGAAACTATGCGATCGCATATCCAGTATACTCTCGCACTTCCGGTGGATGGAAAGCCAGAACAATGTGGTCTTTGGGTACGCCAGCCGCGACGAGTTCGTCAGTAATACCGTCTTCAATCCCATCATAGTGAATCCAGATTTTGTCATTGCGAATTTCGGCGTGAACCACATAACTATGAACTCGCAGATGATTTTCCCAACCTTCATGTATCAGCATAAAATGGTTGCGATCGCGACTGACTATCAGATAGGTAATTACCTCCCCATAAGTGTAAGGAAGATCCGCATAGTATTGGAGAATTTTCTCCAACGTCTCACGCCATTGATCTAGGGGTTGATTTGCGGTTGCCATTGGATAATCTCCTGCGTCTTTGGGTCAAAAACTATCATGCGAAAACCTGGTTTCTTGACTTAATTATTTTAAGTTGACTGAGATTCTAAGAAACCGGGTTTTTCACCAAATCTGCGATGCTCTAACGAAATATTATCGTAAAAAACCCGGTTTCTGAATCCCAATTAATTCGACTGAATCTGCGCGTTCAAAACCTTAGAAATTCGATCGCGCGTTTCCTCCAAATGAGCCCGCGTATAAGCATCCGCATTCCGATCCAAATTCCGAATACTCTTGCTCAAACCCTCCCGCAACTGCCGCAACTCGTACCATGCCAAACTCCGCGCATCTTCAGGAACATTCGTTTTTCGCAGCACCATTCCGATTAAAATTGCTAAATGTTCCCGCTGCAACGATCGCCTGAAAGTCGAAATCTCCATCTTTTTATTTGTCGGTTGCAAAACCTCCTGCCAAACATTTTTTTGCACGGTATTCAACACTTCTGGCATCCTTAAAGCGGTTTCCGGCGCTGATTTTAACTCGGCATCCCGTAGCCTTGCCAAACGCACCGGAGATAGCAAAACCCGCAGCACAAACCGCTGCAAAAAAGTAATTCGATCGCCGATCGGGTAATCTAGAGGAAACACCAAAGCCGGACTTCCCCAGTGCTCCCAGCGCGAAGGCGCCAATTTGTTCAGCAACTCCGGCGGAAAACTGAACGCATCTGGTGCAAAAACGTACTTATCCAATGTTGCTAATGCTTCTCGTTGTTGACTAAGTGCGATCGGCACAAACGGCAATTTCGCATTTGCATCACCCGGGCGAATCCGGCTAAATGATTGTCCCCCGACGTACAAAGTAGCATTCATCACCTGGTTGGCATAATATCCAAACACCGAATCAAACATCACCCGCAGTTCGTTATAACCCTCTTCCCCAGCCGGAATTCGCTTTTCTAAACGCTTCCACATCGCCCTAGCATTATCCAATTGCCATTGGGAATACTTGAGCATATTGGCGCTGAGATCGAATCTATTCGCAGCGGGATCGAGAGTATCAACAGTATCCTCATCCGGTGCGTAAGCTAATTGCGGTTCCCCGGCGCGACTGGCAATTTGTTGCAGCACTGGTAAGTCGCTGTTCGGGTTTACGCCACCAATAACTTTGTAACCGTACTCGATCGCCCAATCGTCATAAGGCCCTACCATCGTCGTATAATAATCGCCCTGGACAATTCCCGGAGGTGCCAAATTAACTGGCACATAATCCATCACCGACGCAATCATACCCTGCGCGCGAGTCACCTGAGTATTGTTCAAATCTTCCGGTTGCAGCATTGTACTCCCGTGAAAATTGTGCCTCAAACCAAGAGTGTGACCGACTTCGTGCGCAGTCAAATGTCGGATATATTCATTGACATAATTCTCAATTTTGGGACTATTAGGCGCTACATTTTCCAACAGATCCATCGACATTGCCCCGATCGCAAATTGCTTGCTCGATTCCAACCCAAAACACATATCGGAACTCGACATCAACCGCGACAAAGGCGATCGCTTTTGCTCTTGGTATCTTTCCACCAAAGTCGGCAAATCATCAGCAATTCCACCTTGAGAATTTTCGCCACTACTTTTTCCTAAATCCCCATTTTCTAGCACATTCAAATAACGCGAATACATCCCGAACTGACAGGGATTAGTATTAGAGCCATTTCGCCCTTGAAAACTCCGAGCAACCGAGCGGTTTTGTTCAACCAAAGACCGATATCCCTGTTTGATTTGCCGGACAATATTTGCATCCAACAAAATATCTGCATCCAAAATCTCTCCCGTCAGCGGGTTAGTGCGAGATGGGCCGATGCCCGCAAACTCAGGCTCAAAAGAACTCGACCAACGAATAGTATTGTAGCGGACATCAGCCGGGTCCCATTTGGCATTGTCCGGCATCTGTTTGACCTGAATTGCCTCAGTAAAACCAGCTTTTTCAAAAGCTTTATTCCACTCCAAAATGCCCTCGCGGACTGCATTTCGGTATTCCACAGGCACATTGTTTTCAATCCAAAAGACGATCGGCTGGACTGGCGGCGACATCGGCGCAGTGGGGATTTGTTTTTGCAAATGCCAGCGATTGATGTAGCGCACAAAAGGCTCCCGGCTGCTCTTGTCAGAAAAGTCCTTATATGCTGTGAGAAAATAGCCCACTCGCTCGTCCGCAAGTCTGGGGCGGTAGCCGTTATTTAGCGGTACTTCCGAGAAACTGTAGTGAATGCGGAGGTTAAAAGCCCGACTGTCAGGAACCGAAGGTAAATAGTTGACCGCACTGTCATTATCGCTGGAAAAACCGTAAATAGCAGCAATTTCTACGTTTAGCGGAAACGCTCTCACATCTTTAAAATAAGACTTATCTTCATCGATCGAGTAAGAAGCACCCAAAATCATCGGCAAAATCGCCTTAACCCCAGGTAAATCGCGCTTTTCGCTCATCAGCAAATCGGCTAAGTCGATCAGCAGAGTTTGCCTTCCCTGATGAATGCTTTTGATCGGTAAAGAATAGAGAATCGACTCGCTAAATGCCCTTTCCACCGAGCCCGCTTGCGGGTCGCCCGGACTGGTGCGAAAATTGATATTCGGTATCACAAACTGCACGCTATTTTGCATTCGCCGCAGTTGAAACAAGAAATCGCCGATCGGCAATCCGCTAAAAATGCCCCCTTCCCCTAAACCCGATGCCAATGTCACAAAACACAAGAATTTTTTGTCGAGTTGTTTTGGTTGAATTTCCAGATAAACTTTATTAGTTGCTTTGTTGTGGTAAAGCGTAAACATTCCTTCCGACTTTTCCGCGTCTTTGACAACCTCCTCGAAGGGTTGCAAAGGTTGCTGTTCGCTACTTTGTTCTTTGCTCGGTGGCGGGGCAGATAAAGCTAATGGTAAAAATAAGCTTTTATAGAAACTAAATAAGAAAAATGCTAGAGATAATATGAAAAATATCAAAGGCAGATTTTTTCGGGCAGTTTTGATCTGTTTATTTTTGCTATTTTTAGGAAATACCAATCTTTTCATACAGTTTTATGGCTGATGCACGTGGGGGATAGAAACCGGGTTTCTACGAGAATTTTGCGATGAGAAACGAGAAGTTTACGAAGAAACCCGGTTTCTGAGATCGGCATCCACAACTCGTATTTCTCCCCTCTCTCCCTCGAACATAACAGACAATTTGTTGCTTAGCAGTAGCTGATAAATTTTCCCCCGATCGATCTAGCGAGATTTTGCTAGCACGAAGCAAGATAGGGAGGACACGGCAGTGCCGTGTCCCTACCGCGATTAATTGTAGGGACACGGCACTGCCGTGTCCTCCGTTTCGGCAGTGCCGTTTCCCTACCGCGATTAATTGTAGGGAAACGGCACTACCGTGTCCTCCGTTTCGTTTATATCATTCCGATGAAGAGAGGATTTGATATAACTCTACTTCTTCGTTGGCCAGGGAATCATCGGATCTTGAGCCAACTGCTTAGAAACTGCAACAGCACCGTAAAGGTTGAGGTGGCTGGGGTCGGAAAAAGATTCCCGTGCCTGCGGCCATAATAAACTCTTATCTCGGAAAATTAGCCCGCTTTGAGCTGCTAATTGTTGCATATATTGCCGGAATTCTTGTTCGTAACCTGTCCGCACTGGGTCTAAATAATCTTGAGTTAGAGGCATATTCACAAACACAAGATTGATGTTGCGAACTTTGGTAAATTCGATCATGTTTTTGAGTGCTACAGTTTGCTCCCCTGCCAATTTGAAATCTTGATAGTCGGAGTCGTAATAGCCAGATACTTTCGGATGCTTTTGAAAGTAAGTATCGGGATTGAAGCGTATATCGATCGGCAAAAAGCCGTTTGGTTGAAAGTTGCCTAGTTCTTTACCCCCAGCAGTTGGCTGCGCGTTTTCAGTTGTTTTTGTGTCATCGGCTGCGGTTTGGGGGCTGCCGAGCTCCGGGGCTGATGGATTGGCGAGCGATCGCAAAAACCCTTTGAGCCGATCGCGATTTTTGTAAGTTGCAGAACTATCCACCAACTTTTGACTCAGTAATTGCTGAACCTTGGCTTGACTTTGTTCCAAATTGTGTACCAATTCACTAGCAGTCGCGATCGGATTACTGGGGCTTTCCTGCGATGTTTTGGGTTCCAATTGATTGGTGCGGATCAGAAAACTGCCCCGGGCTAATTGTCTGTAACCTTCGGAAGAAGCGATCGCACTAAAAGTCAAATCCGGCCGCCCGCTGTTGAGAGCCCTCGCCCCATCCGCCAACACAATCAATTTCGGCAATTGCTGCGGCGGCAAAATCCGGCGGACGATCGAATCTACAACCTGGAGAGTAGCTCCGTTCACCCCAAAATTGTAAGCCTTCAGCCCCGGATAGCCCCCAGATGCCAAAGCTGTTTCCAAAACCTGCGGGTCAATGCCCCGCAGCGCCCTAGAACTGCCGACAATTAAGATATCCGGCGGTTTTTTGTACTGGCGGATGTACTCTTGGTAGCGCGCAATCTGCTCGTCAAGCTGCTCGCTCCTCAAAGTCGGGAACACCGGAACAGCAGAAACATCAGCCACAGGAACGCTCGTATTTCCCGGTTTCGTAAACCCAGAGCCGTTGAAAACCTTTTCCCGATTAGCTTCTGGCGATGGTTCCAACGGAATTTGAGGCAAATTCAGCTCCTCAGACGGCGGAACTACGATCGGAGATTCTGACGTAGTTACTGAGGCTTTAACGTCGTCCAGAGCCTTGGGAGATGAATTTTGACAATTCGGGCCTGTACAAGCTTGGGAGACCCTAGGAGCTTGACTGACGGTCGTAGATTGCAGAAATAGACCCAGCAACCAATCGGTATTGAAAGTGATCAGACAGCCAGCGATCGCCCAAATCAAGGCCATTCCCGCCGCCCGATCGGCTCTGATGCCCCCGGGTGCAGCAGCATTCGTGGACAAACCATCATTAGGAACAAACAAACCCGAAGCAACAAGGGGTTGCACCGCAGCTTGAACTAACTGCCCGCCCAGCTTGTATCCCGGGATTCTGACTTTGAAGGGAAGTCGCCAGGGGTGTGCCACCTGCTCGCCAAATTTCTCGTCCAAACCCGGAAAACTCCCATCTTCCGACGACGCAAACTCCGGTAGCGGCTCCTTTTCCAAGACAGCCCGTTGCGAAGCAGCCGGTGCTGATTTCTGGTCAACCGCCGCTCTGAGGTCGATTCCGTAGCGCCACACGGGCAGTTTCTGACCAGCGCGGCGTCCGTAAACTCGCACCCCTGCGACTCCCGGAATTTGTAACTGCCGCAGGAATTTAGCCACTTGCGGCCCTACCTTCGACTGAGCAGGGCAAGTTAGAGCTTCAGTCATGACGTGGAGCACGTCGGCTTTGTGTAGCGCCACCGCCCGAATTCCACCGGTTTCCAGCTTGCGGTTGAGATTGGGATTGAGGAACCTGTCGAGTAAAAAAGTCAAGGCGTAGATATCGCCTTCGGCTGCCAATATTCTGGGGCTGGGAGCTAAGTCGGGGTGGTGGGCTGCTGGCAAGTCCACCCAGTCTATCCACACTGGCGACTCCGGCTCAGCTTTGGTGTCGGTAGCTGGTTCTACGCCGTAGATTGTAGCTGCGCGGATACCTTGGGGCGCAAAGGCAGCAAGGATTGGGGCGATCGCATCGGTGGTTTGCTGCTTGTCTGGATATTCTTGCCGTTTAGGCTTTTGTCCTTTTTTGGTAGTTTTGCTGCAAAACAGATGGAGGGTTGCTTCTTTGAGGGTGGCGCGCACTTCGATGCTGGATGCCGCTAAGTGTTGGTTTAGCAGTTTGGCGATCGCAGGTACATCTCCCCACCTGGCCCATTCCTTGAGAATTGTATCCGGCGCAGTCAAATCTACTCGCAGCAGCCAGTCTGGCTTCGCTTCGCCGCTGACTTGGCTACCGATTACTGCTTCGCGGAAATCCTCCAGTTTGAGTTTCCGCAGCCTGCTGGCGATCGGTTCTGCTAGCAAAGAGGGCTCGGGGCTGTAAGCTGACTCGCACAGCACCAGCAGCCGACGCTCTTTGGGCTGGAGATTTTCTGGCGCATTCAATTGCACCATTTCCCTTTTGAGTTCTTTTTCACGAATGCTGACTTTCACCGAAACTCCCATCGGGCCGAGGATTTCGCTGAGATAGCTGGCGATCGCATCTGGATAGCCCCGACGTGCCAAAGTTTCCGCCGAAACCGTCAATGTGCCACCACGATCGTTGTCGCCGGAGTCAGTTTCGGGGGATTGAATCAAAGCCACCGCGCCACGATTTCCTGACTGCGAATAGGCTGTTCCTATTTCCTGCTGGGAAATTGGGGGACTGAAAGCTTCCCGCGTCCCCGAAGTGTCGATCGTCACGGGGGAAGTTTCAAAAATTTCTGGGTATTGAATGCGGGGGGCAATTGGGACACTTTCGTGGTCAAAATCAAGTTCTTCCCGCACCTCTGGCGATCGAGCCGATATCTCTACGGGCTGTGGTATCTCTTTGAGTTGGCGGTTTTCATTCTTAAATTTGCCGAAGAATCCGCCTTTTTTAGGATTTGTTGGCGGTTGGGGCGAAACTTCGGAAGTTTTTGATTGCTGTTGATGTCGCTGTTTGATGTTGCTGCAATCGAGCCGGACTGTCCAGTCATTTTGTCGGGAACCGATTTTCCGCCCGCACAAAAACAACTGATAAATTTTAGATCGATCGGGCAAAAGTCGAGTTAAATCAGTTTGTTCGATCGCATTGGTGAATCTCGCCGTCACCAATTCCTGAGACGGGCACGCTTGCGCTTCGCACAAAATATGCAGGTGATTTCCCCGCAAACGCGCTTGTACCTGAACTTCGGGAAGTCCTAAAGCTTCTTGCGCCCACTGCGACGCGGCCGATCGATTGTCTGCCAATATTCTCCCGTTCGCATTCAACATGGGACTTTAAATTTCGTCAAAGCTGGTTTCGTCTTCTAGAAATAGCACAGTTTATAAGTTTTACACAAAAGTATTTTTTTGCCGAGTCTAACCGTTCGTTGAGGTTTAACTCCTGCTGGACTTACTGCCGAACCCTGTATCCGCTTGGCTGCCGATCATCGGTTGAGGAATAGTTTTTTTGATCGTACCTTCAAAGTATTTTGGCACAATTAGGCCCAAGAAAAACTCATATCAATTCCGGTTGCATCGGAATTAATATTACCCGAAATCAGGACACGGCAGTGCCGTGTCCCTACTCCAGAATTGTAGGGACACGGCACTGCCGTGTCCTCTATATCATTAGTCACCAGTCAAGATTTTTGTTTCACCTGTAAACTAAGAATTGCAGATGGACGCACAGGAGAAATTTATGCCGTCGGAAAACCAAGACTTACCCCAAAATCAAACAGATCACAGTCCAAAGTTGCCAATTCCCTCAGATATTTTATTGAGCTTCGTCGCCTTACCGATGTTGGGCGGTTTGCTGGCGGCCAAAGCTGCTGCTGAGTTTGTTGGGTCGATCGGCATTGAAAGCGAAGAAGTCTTTCGGGGCTCGCGCCTTCCCCTCCTCAACTTTCCTCAATCAGAACAGAAGTAATAAGCTGTTCGACATCTAAATTGCATTTTTTGTGCGGGCGAGACGCCCACCCCACAAGAACTCGATCAAATTTTGATTGTGCAGTTTAAATGCAGAACAGAAGTAATACTATTTTCGATTCAAGAATTCGTGATGACCGATCGATCTCTTGACTTATTGAAGCACGAGCCTAGAATTACATTGTTTTTGGCAACAAGCTATAAAAAGCCTCAAAAAGAGGTAGCAGTCGGAAGCTAATTTTTTCGATCGGAAAGGTTGACAATTGGTAAAATATGTGCAAGTGAGATTTGTTTTTGCTTCTACCTTGTACATAATTGCCTTCAATCCTCACTCAAATAAGACCAGTTTTCCTAAAAAATGGAGCTGTAGGGAAGCTTTAAACCCTCTGGTGATAAGCGATCCTCATTGAAAATCTAAAATTGAAAATCGAAAATTGTATAAGTTGTCTCAAATTTGACTGCAAACAAAAGTGTTTTAGGTGAAACTAAACCATACAATTTTCACAGACACCCGCAGCTATTGAGGAACAGCCCGATGAGTACAGTCCTCCAGTCTTCAGAACAGGCTATTGATACAACATCTATTTCTCATTCTCCCGTTTACTCAAAATCAGACCTGTTTCTGCGCAATCGCCTCAAAGTGGTAGAGGACTTGTGGGAATCGGTGCTGCGACAGGAGTGCGGGCAGGAATTGGTGGATTTGCTTCAACAAATGCGATCGGTCAATTCCGCCGAGGGACAGGCCACTCACTTTCGTGAGTCGAACGTCGTACAGCTAATCGAAAAGCTCGACCTCAACGCCGCCATCCGCGCAGCACGGGCTTTTGCACTATATTTTCAGTTGATCAACATTGTCGAACAGCACTACGAACAGCGAGACCAACAGCTAGCTTACGCTAACAGCAACGACGCTGGCGGGCGGATGTTTTCTAAGCTGCCGGGACAAGCAACGGATGCGCCCGATCGCCCGCGCCACAGAGAAGGCCCAGCTCACACCCAAACGGAGCTAAGCCGTGCAGATAGCAGCGAGACGATCGCCCGAGACGCCGGAACATTTCACCAACTGTTCCCGATGCTGCTGCGCTTGAACGTCCCGAGCCAGCAAATCCAGCGCTTGATCGACCAATTAGATATCCGCTTGGTATTCACCGCTCACCCGACGGAAATAGTCCGCCACACGATCCGCACCAAGCAGCGGCGAATGGCGAAAATTCTCCAACAGCTAGACCAAGTTGAAGAGAAATTTCAGGTGTTGGGGGCCGGCTCTGAAAGTCCCTACCCCGTGTCTTCCTGGGAAGCTGCAACCCTGCAAGAGCAACTGATGGAAGAAATTCGCCTCTGGTGGCGCACAGACGAGCTGCACCAATTCAAGCCGACTGTACTTGACGAAGTGGAGTACACTCTGCACTACTTCGAGGAAGTGCTGTTTGATGCGATTCCAGAGCTTTATCAACGCTTAAAACAAGCTCTGCACGCTTCTTTTCCTTACCTGAAACCGCCGAGTTACGATTTTTGCAAGTTTGGTTCTTGGGTGGGCTCGGACAGGGACGGGAACCCTTCTGTGACTCCAAAAGTTACTTGGCAAACGGCTTGCTATCAGCGCCACTTGGTGCTAGAAAAGTACATCGTTGCGGTGAAGCGGCTGAACGAGCTTTTGAGTTTGTCGCTGCACTGGAGCGACGTATTGCCGGAATTGCTCGAATCTCTCGATCGCGATAAATCCGAATTTCCCGAAGTTTACGAGCAGTGGGCGATTCGTTACCGCCAAGAACCCTATCGCCTGAAGCTGGCCTACGTGCTACAGCGACTGGAAAATACGCGCGATCGTAATTGGCGGCTCTACAAAGGAGACGAGTTGCAGCGGGAGCGCGAAGCTTTGTCGGAACATCCTGGAATGACCGGCCTTTATCGATCGGGAACTGAGTTTTTGACCGAATTGCAGCTCATCCAACACAATTTAGTCGAAACAGGTTTGAGCTGTCGGGACTTGGAAAATCTGCTCTGCCAAGTCGAAATCTACGGGTTTAATTTGGCTTACCTAGATATCCGCCAAGAGTCAACAGTACACTCCGACGCTTTGAGCGAAATTGCTGAATACTTGCAAATTTTGCCCAAGTCTTACAATGAAATGTCGGAATGCGATCGAGTTATTTGGCTCGCAACTGAACTGCAAACTCGCCGCCCTTTAATTCCAGCAGAATTGCCATTTTCTCCCAAAACTTGCGAAACGATTAATACGTTCCGCATATTGCGGCAAATGCACCAGGAGTTTGGCCCGGAAATTTGCGAAACTTACGTGATCAGCATGAGCCACGATGTCAGCGATATGCTGGCGGTTTTGCTGTTAGCAAAAGAATCAGGACTTTACGATCCAGCAACCGGAATTAGCAGCATTCAAGTAGTGCCTCTATTTGAAACAGTGGAAGATTTGAAAAAAGCCCCGGAAGTTATGCAGCAGATATTTGAACTGCCGCTTTATCGAGCTTTGCTAACCGGAGGATATGCACAGGAAATAGCGGGAAAAAGCGAAGAAAATCTCAAATTACCAATCCACAAGGTCAAATTGCAAGAGGTGATGCTGGGCTATTCTGACAGCAATAAAGATTCGGGTTTTCTCAGCAGCAACTGGGAAATTCACAAAGCTCAAAAGGCTTTGCAAATGGTGGCAGAAAAGTACAATGTCCAGTTGCGGATTTTTCACGGCCGAGGCGGTTCGGTAGGCAGGGGCGGCGGGCCTGCTTACAAGGCAATTTTGGCTCAGCCTGGGAAGAGTATCAACGGGCGAATTAAGATTACTGAACAAGGCGAGGTTTTGGCTTCTAAATACTCTTTGCCGGAGTTGGCGCTGTACAATTTGGAAACCGTGGCGGCGGCAGTAATTCAAGCTAGTTTGCTGCATACTGGTTTTGACGGCATCGATCCTTGGAATGAGATTATGGAGGAGTTGTCAGCTAAATCGCGATCGCACTACCGCAACTTAATCTACGAACAGCCAGATTTGGTCGATTTCTTCCATCAAGTTACCCCGATTCAAGAAATTAGTCAGTTGCAGATTAGTTCTCGCCCAGCCCGTCGCGGTGGCAAGAAAGATATCGGCGGTTTGCGGGCAATTCCGTGGGTGTTTAGCTGGACTCAAACCCGGGTTTTGCTACCTTCTTGGTACGGTGTCGGTACAGCTTTGCAAGAATTTTTGTTAAAGGAACCGGAAGAACACATGAAACTTTTGCAGTATTTCTACTTGAAATGGCCGTTTTTTAGAATGGTGATTTCTAAGGTGGAAATGACTTTATCTAAGGTGGATTTGCAGATTGCAGAACACTATGTCCGAGAGTTATCTCTTCCTGCCGATCGAGAACGTTTTAATGCTTTGTTTGAGCAAATTTCTGCGGAATATCACCTGATTCGGGGTTTAGTTTTAACTATTACCGGACACCAACGTTTGTTGGATGGAGATCCGTCATTGCAGCGTTCTGTGCAGTTGCGGAATGCGACGATTGTACCCTTGGGTTTGTTGCAGGTTTCGTTGCTGAAACGCTTGCGTCAACACGGTACTGGCGGGGTTCCAGGGGTGATTCACTCGCGTTATAGCAAAGGTGAATTGTTGCGGGGAGCTTTGTTGACGATTAATGGAATTGCTGCGGGGATGCGGAATACGGGTTGATGATTTTGAGTAATATCAATTCGGGTGTTACCGGAATTGATATCAGATCCGTTTGCATCGGAATGATGTAAACGGAGAAGGCGGAGGAGACGGCAGTGCCGTGTCCCTACAATTGATCGGTAGGGACACGGCACGTGCAGTCTCCTCTATATCATTTCGGCGCAACCGGAATTGATATGATATGTCGAACGCGGGAATGCCGTTTCTGTACAATGAATTGGGGTAGGGAAATGGTACTGCCGTATGCTAATTGCGGGTAATATTAATTTGATATGATTTATCGGACATAATATGATATGATTGCTAGCTAAGATTTATCCAAAAACTCAAAAAATGCGATCGACCATACCCCGGAAACAGTTTGCTCAACATTGGCTCAAAAGCGAGAAAGCCTTAGATAAGATTGTGAAAGCGGCTTCCTTGAATGGCGATCGCGTCCTAGAAATTGGGCCGGGCACTGGGATTCTGACTCGGCGCTTGCTGCCTGCGGCTGAGTCTGTTGTTGCCGTGGAGATCGATCGAGATTTGTGCATAAAACTAGCCAAGCAACTCGGTAAAGTTGACAATTTTTTACTACTCTCCGGCGACTTCCTGGAAATGGACTTAGATACCGAACTAATTGCCTTTCCCAAATTCCAAAATCCTAATAAAGTTGTTGCCAATATTCCCTACAATATTACTGGCCCGATCCTGCAAAAACTGCTGGGAACCATATCTGCACCGGCTGCTAAACCCTTCGATGCGATCGTACTATTAGTGCAGAAAGAAGTAGCTCAAAGACTTTACGCAAAACCTGGTTCGACAGCTTTTGGCGCTTTGTCGGTACGCGTGCAGTATTTAGCAGAATGCGAGTTAATTTGCGATGTTCCATCTAGAGACTTCTATCCGCCTCCAAAAGTCGATTCTGCTGTGGTGCGATTGATGCCCAGACAGATAGAAACTGCGGCGGTTAATCCACGCTATTTGGAGACTTTACTCAAGTTGGGATTTGGTAGCAAGCGCAAGATGCTGCGAAATAATTTGAAAGGATCTGTGGATTTAGATAAACTGGTTCAATTATTAGAAGAGTTACAGATAAATCCTCAATCTCGTGCTGAAGATTTAAGCGTAGCGCAATGGGTAAATTTGAGCAATAATTTGTTTTCAGAGCCGGAATCTATCTAATGCTAATCGGAATTTTTATAATAAATTCTGTACTTTTTCCTGGTGTTGAAATACATAATAATTGACCTTGATGTCTTTCCGTGATAATTTGATAGCTAATCGACAAACCTAGTCCCGTGCCTTTGCCTACGGATTTAGTGGTGAAAAATGGATCGAATAATTGCTAAATCGCCGATTCTATGATTTCTGGCCCATTGTTGGCAATGCGGATTTCTACCCAGGCGCTGTATAACATTTTCGTAGAAATTTCGATGGTACTAATCTTATCTTGACCGACTGCAAGTAATGGCATTTTATTTTCTTCTTCTTCAAAAGCATCAATGGCATTAGCAATTATATTCATAAATACCTGATTTAACTGTCCGGGGTAGCACTCAATTTTTGGCAAATCTCCATATTTCTTGATAACTTGAATGCCGGAAAAATCGGGTTTGGATTTGAGACGGCTTTGTAAAATCATCAGGGTGCTATCAATGCCTTCGTGGATGTCGGCTAATTTTCTCTCTGCTTCGTCAAGCCGAGAGAAAAGCCTGAGCGATTTCACAATATCTCGAATTCTATTTGCCCCTGTTTTCATGGAAACTAATATTTTTGGCAAATCTTGTTTGATGAAATCTAAATCAATGTTTTCGAGTGTTTGTTTGACTTTTGGTAGGGGATTCGGATAATTTTCTTGATAACTATCTGCAAGTTCCAGTAAACTATTTACATAGTCGCGGGCGGGGGCGATATTGCCGTAGATGAAGTTGACGGGATTGTTGATTTCGTGGGCAACACCAGCTACTAATTGTCCAAGAGATGACATTTTTTCGCTCTGGATTAGCTGCGATTGTGTCTGCTTCAACTCTGATAAAGTTTGTTCGAGTTGTTGAGTTTGTCGCTTTAATTCTGCTGTGCGTTTCTCAACTCTAATTTCTAGGTTGTCTTTGGCTTTTTTTAGTGCTAATTCTACTGATTGGCGCTCGACAATTTCAGCTTCTAGAAGGATGTTTGCTGCTTCTAACTGTGCGGGGCTGGGAAGGGCTAGAGCTTGAGGGATTAAGTTGACTAAAAGTATGGCTGTAGCAAATGAAATAATGGCGGTAATTGCTTTCATTGTTCCTGAAAGCCAATAGGTGGGATGCCAAAGCGTCCAGATTTCAAATATATGAGTGATCCCGCAGGCAACAATAAAGGCTCCAAACATGGCAAAGATCCAGTCAAAGGGCAAATCTTCGCGTTTTGAAATAAAATAAATTAGTGTAATGGGGATCGAAAAATACGCCAGTGCAATGATCGAATCTGAGGCTACGTGAAGCCAGACTAACTTAGTCTGCCAGAGATAGCAGTGACCGTGGGGAATAAATGACCCAGAACTAAAAAAACTTTTCCACATTTCTTGCATAATATTTCCTTTGAGTTGTGAGAAAATGAACTCTGACTGGTGTCAATTAATTTCAACCAGGGGTTTCTTTCACCTGTGGCTTAATTACTTATGCGTTCATATTCTCTGTTAGCTTCAGCAAAAATCAATCTATATTTGGAGATAATAGGCGATCGCCCTGACGGATATCACGAACTGGCGATGGTACTTCAAAGCATAGATTTAGCCGATCGCATTGACTTGCGCGCGATCGGTACGGACACGATTCGCGTGCGCTGCGATCACCCGCAAGTCCCGCCTGATAAGAATAACTTAGCGTATCGGGCGGCGGATTTGTTGGCGAAGCAATTCCCCGATGCTTTGGCGAAATACGGTGGTGTCGAAATTTCCATTCACAAGCAGATTCCGGTGGCGGCTGGACTTGCTGGGGGTTCGGCAAATGCGGCGGCGGTTTTAGTCGGGATGGATTTGTTATGGCGATTGGGACTCACTCAGTCGGAGTTGCAAGAGTTGGGGGGAACTTTGGGTTCTGATGTGCCTTTTTGTATTGCTGGAGGTACGGCTTTGGCCACTGGGCGTGGAGATCAACTGTCGCCACTGCCTGATTTTGGAGGTTTGTCTGTGGTGCTGGCGAAGTTTCGGAATCTCAGTATTTCTACGGCTTGGGCGTATCAAACTTATCGTCAGCAGTTCAGTAGTTCCTATTGTGCGCCGGAGGACTTGGATTGTCGCCGGGAAAGGCTGCATTCGGGCCCGATGGTGGGGGCGATCGCCCAAAAAGATCGATCAAAAGTTGGTCAATTGCTGCATAACGATTTAGAAAAGGTGGCGCTACCTGTGTATCCGCAGGTGTTACAGTTGCGCCAGGCCTTTGAGTCGGCGGGGGTTTTGGGAACGATGATGTCCGGTTCCGGGCCGACGGTGTTTGCTTTGGCGGAGTCTCCAGAGCAGGCTCAGCAAGTTTTGGAACGGGTGAAAAGTGCGATCGCTTCTCCAGATTTGGATTTTTGGGTAGCCAAGTTTAGCAATACTGGGATTCGGATTTTTTCGGAGGAAAACGATCCGAAACCGCCGATTTCCCGGGCGTAACTCACAGATGGTGCGATCGCACTCTGAGTTAAATGTGTCTCACGGGCGATCGGCAAATATGGATCTAACTTGGCGCAAAGTCTATTGAACTCCAAAAACTGATAAAATGTCATGAAACACAGATTTTAGTTTTGGTAAATCAACCAAATATCTAAAACCTCACATCTAAAATCTCACATCACAATGGCTGATTTAACCAATCCAAATTCTACTTCTCAACTTCCAATTTCTGCTGAGAATAGTTCTCCGACATCGCCTCAGCCGCCGACGGTTTTGCGGTGCGTGACTGGTTCGCTGATGGCGGGTGGCTTTGCGGCGGCTTTGTATGTGTTCACTTTGTCGATCGCCCAAACTTTTGCTAACAAGCCGATTCATTCGGATAACGTGACTGTAATTAATATTGCGGCGGCTGTGCGAACTTTAGTCATGGGAATTGTGGCTTTGGGCGGAGGCGTTTTCGCTTTCGCATCTGTGGGTTTGATGCTGCTGGCTGTGCAATTGTTGATTCAAAAATTTGCGAAAAAAACCGATAAGTCTTCCGGTGTTTAATCGTTATTTTTATTACCAGGTAAATATCAGTGCAATTATTTATTGTCACAGCAAGTGCTTAACTGGTAGTGAAACTAATTTGGCTAATTTCTGAGCAACACCTACCCGGTGACATTTATCGGGATTCATTTCAGCACATAACAATAGAACTGTGCCTTGCTGAGTGATTTCTGCAACTTCAAGCAAAGCAGCTTTGGCTTTTTTTTGATTGGGCGGTATCCATTTTTTTGTGCCAGATGTATTTCCTAAATCGATTTTGGAAATGTATTTAACGTTTTTTGAAAAGCAAAATTCTTCAATTTTATCCCCATACCACCTGCGAGTCCAAGCGCGAGGATTTTTCCTAACATCAATTACATATTTAATATCATAATTTTGCAGATATGCTGAAAATAAATCGTAGTTTTTGCGATTTCCATAACCAAAGGTGAATATGTATTCATTTTCAAGTTGTTCGGATTCATTATATTTTTCGCAAAATTCTTCAACTTCCTCTTTATTGGTCGTACTAAGAGAAGTCTGAGCTGACTGAGAGGATTCATTATTTTTGCAAAGAAGTTTGTTCATCATAATAGATAATTAGAACAAGGAAAGCTGAGAAACTATGGGTGGATAAAACAAGCCAATTATCATGAAACTTTTTTTATGGTTTTTTAAGTTGCCTACTATAAAGTATAAATCCTTATTACCTAAAAATTCAACCTCTAGTTTTTGCTTTACTTTTTCGATGGCATCCTGTTCTTTGGCAAGTGGGGTTAAACTCTGAGATTTATTTCTACATTTCCTATAAAGTTCTTGGATTTCCCAATCACTAATAGTATAACGATGTTCGTCGCCGTCTTCATCAATAAAATTATACCCAAACTGATATGGAATTTTTTCAAGTTCTATTGTTGGCTCAAACAAGTCTAACTGATCGATAACTGCTTGCTGCTTGGGACTCCACTCACGTGTAGTTTTTTTACAGAAATATTTTTTAATAATTCGTGGCTTAATAATCCCTAAAGACTTACAGCAGTTCCTGCTGTTATGAAGTACAGTAGCAACAATTAGCAAACCAATTTCTTAAATGTTGAGGATTCATTAAGTTCAGG
>ENA-OBIO01000433-OBIO01000433.1-metagenomes-genome-assembly--contig:-NODE-433-length-22399-cov-34.3805_pt1 | contig 22399 bp, 14 predicted proteins | sample MGYA00153383_OBIO01 | MGnify analysis MGYA00153383 | reverse complement strand
GAAAAAAGTCTCTTATGTTCTTTTACCACATAATGTTACTATTTTGGAGATGTCTAAAGATATTCCCAGGCTTGTTAATCTTGTTTGTAGGGAAATAGATCAAATTATTAAGGACAGCCTGCGTCTAGTCTATAAAGACCTTCGCACGATTAACTTGGGAGTGATTACGCAGTGTGTCGGAATTTTAGATGGGCAGACAAAAGCTGTGTGGAATCATCAGATGACTTTAACTGGTAGTCAGATAGAAAATAAATTTGAGCAGCCGACAGTTTACTTGCCTGGGACTACCGGATCACTGGGGTATGCACTTACTCCTGCTCTGGATAATTTATCCAAATACCGTTTAGGTGATCTTTTCTGGGAAGAGGTTATAAATTTCAAAAAGCAGGTTTCAACCGCGATCGATAATTTCATCAATTCAATCTTTGATGACAGATTGAAACTAGGAAATCAAGCTTTAGTTGAAGCTATGAAATTTTACAATGAATTCCTAGAAAAGCAAGATAGATATCAACAAGAAACACCTGCACAACGTCGGGCTGAAAGAGCTTGGATTGATTCGCAATGGACAGAAATTCAGAGAGTGGAAAAAGGTATTAAAGTAATTCTAAATTCTTCTCCATAATTCCTTAAGCTACTGTTATTCTACTAAATAGCACTTCTTCACACGCTAAAATAAACTTAGTCACAATTCCATGAAAAAAATGACAACACAACTACTAGAACTAGAGGGAACGTGGGAAGAAATTCTAGCGCAATCAGCAAAATTTGCCGATCGCAGAGTCCGCATTATCGTTCTTGCTGAGGAACCGCTGAAGTCAGCCGAAGAGTGTTTTCGTCAAGGATGGCACGAAGCAATGACAGGGCAGACTATACCGCTTTCTGAACTGTGGGAGGGAATTGATGCAGAGTGATTCTCCTTTAATTAAGGTTTACTTTATAGATGAATTTCAGCGATCGGATATAGGTAGAAAAGTCAGGCAAGATCGCACATGGCAATGCCGTTTCCCTACTAATGTAGGGGCGGGTTCGCCAACAATCTCAATCTCAAACCGACAATCTATAAAACCCGCCCTCCCAACGACAAATCCCCATATACCGAGAATTAGGTTGATAAATATGTGGGTTGTGCAATCAGGCCGGGGCGGGTTTTCGAGATGGTTGGTTTCAGGCAATTATTGTTGGTTAACCCGCCCCTACATTCCCGGAATCTTGCCTGTTTCACAGTTAAAGGGGCGGGTTGTCGAGATGGTTGGTTTAGGCAATTATTGTTGGTTAACCCGCCCCTACATTCCCGGAATCTTGCCTGTTTCACAGCGGCTAAAAAATTACATTCTCTCCAATACTTGAATTCCCAACAATCCTAATCCTAACTTCAAAGTTTTAGCTGTCAAATCGCACAAAATTAACCGCGAAGTCCGCAACGGTTCCTCAGCCTTCAAAACCGGACATTGCTCAAAAAATTGATTGAACTTTTGACTCAATTCAAACAAATACTGACAAATCCGATTCGGCAATAAATCGCCGCCAACAGCATTTATAACTTCACTCAACTGCAATAAATGCTTTGCTAATACTAACTCTGCATCCGACTCCAAAATAATTTTTGCACTAGCATCTAAGTTGTCAAAATTAATCTCTCCTTTGCGGCGAATTCCCTGCACGCGCACGTAAGCATACAGCATATAAGGTGCGGTATTTCCTTGCAATGCGAGCATTTTGTCGTAACTAAATACATAGTTGCTGGCGCGGTTTTGACTTAAATCGGCATACTTAACTGCACTCAAACCAACTACGTGAGCTACGTTGGCTATAAACTCTTGAGTTTCCTGTCTTTCTTCTGTTACTAATCTCTCTTCTAAATCTTTGCGCGTACGGACGATCGCCTCATCGAGTAAATCTTGCAGCCGCACTGCATCCCCAGAACGAGTTTTTAATCTTTTGCCATCCTCTCCGCATACCAAACCGAAGGGAACATGGACAATTTCGACATCTTCGGGAATCCAACCGGCTTTTCTGGCGACTGCAAATACTTGGGCGAAATGGTTGGCTTGTCCCGAATCGGTGACATAAATTATGCGTTTTGCGCCGTCTTCTTCGATCCGGTAGCGCACTGCTGCTAAATCGGTGGTGGCGTAGTTGTAGCCGCCATCGGTTTTTTGGACGATTAGCGGTAAGGGTTCGCCTTCTTTATTGGTGAAACCGTCTACAAAGACGCATTTGGCGCCGTCACTTTCTACTAGCAAACCGAGACTGGTTAAATCTTCGACTACTGCGGCTAATAACGGATTGTAAAATGATTCGCCGCGTTCGGTTAATTTGATGTCGAGTAAGTCGTAGATGACTCCAAATTCGCGGCGGGATTGATCGCACAGCAATTTCCACGCGCGACGGGTGTCTTCGGCACCGGCTTGGAGTTTTACTACTTCTTGGCGGGCGGTTTCTTTGAAGGTTTCGTCTGCGTCGAAGCGCTGTTTTGCTTGGCGGTAAAATGTGACTAGATCGCCTAAGTCTAGGGCGTCAGCAGTTGTTAATGCTTCCGGGTACACTTCGCGCAAGTAGGCGATGAGCATTCCAAATTGGGTGCCCCAGTCGCCGATGTGGTTGATTCTGATTACGTCGTGGCCGATAAATTCGAGGGTGCGGGCGATCGCATCTCCGATGATTGTTGATCGCAAATGGCCGACGTGCATTTCTTTGGCGATGTTCGGACTCGAAAAGTCGATCGCGATTCTCTGAGGCGCTTGAGTCTCTGAAATCCCTAAACGGGTGTCGATCGCGATCGCCCTAACTTGCGCCTCTAAATAAGCCGGTTTCAGCTTTAAATTGATAAAGCCCGGGCCAGCAATTTCTGGAGTTTCGCAGATGTCGGCAATATCTAGGTTTTCGACGATCGTAGAGGCGATCGCCCGTGGTGGCTTGCCTAACTTTTTTCCCAAACTCATCGCCGCGTTGCATTGAAAGTCCCCAAAGCTGGGATTGCTGGCGGCGGCTAGCATCGGATCTGTACCCGAGTAACCTTCGCCAAATGCAGCGGTGAATGCTTTTTCAAATCTTGCTTTTAACTGTTGGGCGATCGAGTTCATCTTTTTGAATATTTTGATTTAATACTTAGTGTTTTTAACTTATGTATTTGTACTTAGCTATTGCGATCGAAATCACACGCTGGCGTAACTGAGGATACATTTTATCACAATGGCGATCGCTTGACAAGCCCAAAATTATCACACCAGTCAACGATCGCGATCGCTACATAATTTAATTAAATGATTTACATTAAGGTATGTTAACATTCAGTTTAATACCCGCGAAAATTCTACGAAAGGAAGTAGTTATGTTATCTCAACCTGTTTTTGGCGATCGTTCTCTGACCCAAGCCTTTTATCAAGCTGTAATCAATCGCTTCCATGAGCCTTTGAGTCTCTCGACTCAAGCGCTATTAGAAGAGTGTACCCTCGGCTTTGCGCCTTGTCCCGATGGAGTCAAAACCTTTTTCATCATTGCGTCGAGTCTGGATGCAGCAGACCAATTAATTGGCAAAATCGACAGTATTTTGGAGCGAGTTGCCGAACTCATGGCTGGAGTCGGACAAGTTGCCCTGTGCATCGTTCCCGCCGGCAGTGAGATAGATCGATCGGTCGATCTGCAAGATTTAGAAAAAGTTCCCCCCGATTGTCTAGCTTGCAAAATCTTTACTGTTATCTGTGCAGATGCTGCGACCGATCGCTAAAATTAACAGTTACCAACCTGCCACTCGTAGTGCTGAGCTAAACCAGTGCTTATGAGGAAAGACCGGGTAGATTGCCTATTAGTAACAGTCGCTGAAATTTTCGTGCACAGGGTGCAAGTAGTTCGATCGTTTGTAAAGTTGCACTCGCGATCGAAGGCAAATATTAAGCAGCAACAATTTACATACAAAATGCCCGCTTGTCAGTCGATCTAATGTTTATTTGTCGGCTCAAACAGCCGTGCATCTACTTTTCTCCTCCCAATTCCCGGCTGCCAAAAAGCCTCGCTTTCCTCTCCTGAGTGTCTCACTTCAAAAGACACCAGCAGGAATTAGGCAGTATCGCAGGAAAATAAATCTCGGCGAAGGATTCCCTTGGTTCGCAGCGAGCAGAAATATTTCAAAAAATAGAATTGTGCTTCAGATTCGCGGTTCGCTGCAAACTTGACAGAAAAATAGAATTTATTAAAAATTTAGGTTAAAAATTTGAATTATTAAATTTTATACCTAACATTGGCGATAAAATCTAAGATTGAAATTCTCAAATCTGAAATCAAGCCATCATGGTAAAACTGACACCGAACCCCAGCTTTAGTTTAACGATTCGTGTTGCTCTGCCGAACCAGCCGGGAATGCTGGCAAGCGTCACCAGCGCGATCGCCTCTGTGGGCGGCAACTTCGGTCAAATCGACTTAATCGAGCAAACCCGCGCCACTACCGTTCGCGATATCACCGTTGATGCCTACAGTATCGAGCACAACGAAGAAATTGTGCAAGCAGTGAAAGCGCTACCGGATATCAAAGTGATCGATGTGTACGATCGCACCTTCAACTTGCACCGCGGCGGCAAAATCAGCGTAATTAGCAAAATTTCCCTCAAACGCCAGTCCGATTTGGCAATGGCCTACACCCCTGGAGTCGCCCGCATCTGCACTGCGATCGCCAATGACCCCCAACAAGTTTACAACCTGACAATCAAACAAAATACTGTTGCCATCGTTACCGACGGCAGCGCAGTTTTGGGACTGGGAAACCTCGGCCCGATGGCTGCGCTTCCAGTCATGGAAGGCAAAGCCATGTTATTTAAAGAATTTGCCGGTATTGACGCCTTTCCTATTTGTTTGAACACCCAAGATACCGAGGAAATTATTCGCACAGTCCAGAATATCGCCCCAGTTTTTGGCGGCATCAACCTCGAAGATATTTCTTCTCCTCGCTGCTTTGAGATCGAAGCAAGATTGCGGGAAACCTTAGATATTCCGATCTTTCACGACGACCAACATGGCACTGCTATTGTCAGTTTGGCAGCATTAATTAATGCCTTGAAAATCGTCAAAAAAACAATAGCCGAAGTGTGTATCGTGATTAACGGAGCCGGTGCGGCCGGAGTCGCGATCGCCCGGTTACTGCGTAAAGCAGGTGCACAAAACATCATCATGTGCGACTCCAAAGGCGTCCTCTCCCAAGACCGCACGGATATGAACCCAGAAAAGCTAGAATTTGCTGTGCCTTCGAGCGGTACTTTGGAAGATGCGATCGCCGGTGCCGATGTATTTTTAGGCGTCAGCGCCCCCGGCGTAGTCACCCGATCCATGGTGCGTTCGATGGCCGAGAATCCCATTGTTTTTGCAATGGCAAATCCCATTCCCGAAATTCAGCCCGAATTAATTATGGAAGATGCGGCGATTATAGCAACCGGACGCAGCGACTACCCGAATCAAATTAACAATGTTTTGGCATTTCCGGGGATATTTCGAGGTGCTCTGGACTGCAAAGCTAGCACGATTACCACAAGTATGTATTTGGGTGCAGCTTATGCGATCGCCTCTTTAGTCAGCCCTTCTCAGCTTGACAAAGAACATATTATACCGTCAGTTTTTGACGAAAGAGTTGCCATTGCTGTCGCAGGTGCTGTGCAGTTGGCCGCCCGAGCCGAAGGTATCGCCCGCGATTAATTAAACGGCGTTGCTGAATTTAGGTATGATTCACTCACTATAGTAATCCCTGAAATTTAGAGTAGGGGCAATTCATGAATTGCCCCTACTAAATTTCGGAGGCAAATCATACTCCTTTCTCAGCAACGCCAATTAAACTAAGAAGGAAGAAGGAAGTTATTCCTTCTCCCTTACTGAGTGATAAAAGTCACAACTATCGACAAAATGAAAGATATAATTAGTTATCCCAAGTCCAGCTAGGTCAGATGCAAAGCCAGTTAGGAGAAATCAAGCCCGATCGCTACAATAGCAAATTGTCGGAACTTAGCCCAATCGGACTGGCATTGTGCCGGACAGATGGGACTTTTCTGGACATAAACCCAGCTTTTGCAAGTATTATCGGCTACACAGTTGTAGAAACTCTCAACCTCAATTACTGGGAAATTCTGCACGCAAAATGCGCTAGCAAAGAACAACAATATCTTGAAAGTCAGGTAACACATAACTGCACAGACTACTGTCAGACAGCATACAAACACAAACACGGTCATCTCGTACCCGTGCGTGTTTCCGATCGCACAATTGAAACAGAGGGAGAGTGCGTGATTTGGCTGAGTGCGATCGAACTTGTCAACGATCGGGATGAAAATAGTCAGCCATTGGAATCAGCGACAGATTACAATTCACCTCTCGAAAAAGTGCTGGTAAACCAGACAGATGAACTGGCAAAAACTCAGGAACTACTCCAAGCAAAAATCGCTGAACTGGAACAAGCAAAATCGGAATTGCGACTGCAAAATCAGATTTTAGAGCAAATTCGCGAAGCCGTAATTTGCACGGATACGAAGGGTTTGATTACCACTTGGAATCAAGGAGCCAAAAAGCTCTATGGTTATGCAGAAAATGAAGTTATCGGTCAACATATCGGTCTAATTTATTCACCAAAAGAGCGAGAATTTATATTAAAATTAGTTCAAGAACTGTTGTTAGAAAAAGGCGAGTGCGAACTAGAGATCAAAATGGGCCGCAAGTCCGGGGAAGACTTCTACTCGCACTTGTCAATTTGTCTGCTCAAAGACGTTAGTGGCGAAATATTGGGGAGTGTTGGCTGCATCAGGGACATCAGCGAGCGCAAAGCTTTAGAACAAGAATTAGCTCTGCGACAAGCACGATTTGACGCCTTTTTCACCGACTCCCCCGTTGGATTGTGTATTTTGGATGACCAATTACGGTTCGTACAAATTAATAAAATGCTGGCTCAAATCAATGGTGCCAGCCTAGCAGAACATATCGGCAAAAGTGTGGGAGAAATCTTGCCGGATATCGCCCCAATGATGGAGCCTCTTTACCGGCAGATTTTGAATACAAAACAGCCTGTACTCAACATGGAAATAAGCGGCGAAAACTTCAGACAGCCAGGGCTACTGCGACACATCGTAGCCTCTTACTTTCCGCTGTTAGATGAAAGCGGCGAGGCGATCGGCATTGGTTCAGTAATCGTTGAAATTACCGATCGCAAACAAGCAGAAGAAGCACTGGTAGCCAGCGAACAACTCTACCGCACGATGGCAAGCAATTTTCCTAATGGTGCAGTAATGTTGTTCGATCGAGAAATGCGCTACACCCTGGTAGAAGGTACGGAATTAGCAGCAGTCGGGCTTTCCAAAGAGTTGATGGAAGGCAAGACAATCTGGGAAGTATTCGAGCCAGATTTTTGCGCTGAAGTCGAGCCAAATTATCGAGCAGCACTCGCAGGAGAAACAGTTGTTACAGAATTTACTTATCGCGATCGTATCTACCTCGCTTATACTTTGCCAGTCAGAAACGAACGACAAGAAATTACCGGCGGATTGCTAATGACTCAAAACATTACCGCCCGCCAATTAGCCGAAGAATCCCTCAGAGAAAGCGAGGAAAAATACAGGTGTATTGTTGAGACAGCAGACGAAGGAATTTGGATGATAGATGCGGAGGGTAAAACTACTTTTGTCAACCAAAAAATGGCTGATATGCTCGGTTGCACCGTAGAGGAGACGATCGGGCAACCGCTATTTGCTTTCATGGATGCAGAAGGCAGGGCGATCGCTGGGGCCAATCTCAACCGCCGCCGCGAAGGAATTGGCGAACAGCACGATTTTAAGTTCCTGCGCCGAGATGGCAGCGAGTTGTGGGCGATGGTTTCTACTAATCCCTTGCCAGACAAAGAAGGGCGCTTTATCGGCACTTTGGCAATGGTTGCCGACATTACCGATCGCAAGCAAACAGAAGCCGCATTACAGCAGTCGGAAGCCAAATTTCGAGCGCTCTACGAATTAACCAGTTTGGCTGTTTTAATGTTAGATGAAAACGGTATCCGCAATGTCAACAACGCCACCATAGAACTATTTGGAGCCACTAGCCAAAGGCAGTTTCTCGGCAAGAATCCGGGTGAATTTTCGCCGCCTTTCCAGCCCAGTGGCAGAGATTCTTTGAGCATCGCCAACGAAATGATCGCGATCGCCTTTGAGCGCGGAAACCACCGTTTTGATTGGCTGCACCAGCGCTTAGACGGTACGGATTTTCCGGCAGAAGTCGTGCTAACAGTCATCGAAGTTGGAAATCAGATAATGATCCAAGCAGTAGTCCAAGATTTAACCGAGCGCTTCCTTGCAGAAGAAACATTAGTGCGATCGGAACAAGCCCTCAGACAGCAAGCTCTGAGAGAACAACTGCTCAATCAAATTGCCAACCAGATTCGCAATTCTTTAGATTTAGACACAATTTTAGCAACCGCCGTTCAAGAAATTCACCACCTAATGGAGCTAGATTGGTGCGTCTTCCTTTGGTATCGCCCCAACAGCAACCCTCCTATTTGGGAAATAACTTACGAAGCCAAAAATCTAGTTTTACCAAGTTTAATTGGTACCTACTCCGTTGATGTACAATCTAGCGCTATTGTGCAGCAGGTTTTGCGGCTGCAAATCCTGCGCGTTGATGATGTTAGCAATCTGGACGATATAGAAGTACGGGAGATTTACCAGGCTTTTGGCATTAATTCTGTGCTGTCGCTGCCCATTCAAACTGCTTCTGGAGATATGGGAGCGATTTGCTGCTATCAGGCTGGAGAAGCGCGAAATTGGAGCGATTCAGAAGTGGAATTGATGCAAGCAGTGGTCGCTCAAATTGCGATCGCGATCGACCACGCCGAATTATACACCCAAACCCGCACAACTGCCCGATTAGCTCAGGCTCAAACTCAACAGCTAGAACAAACTTTGCACCAACTCCAGCGCACCCAAGCTCAATTAATTCAAAGTGAAAAAATGTCGAGTTTGGGACAGTTAGTAGCAGGTGTCGCCCACGAAATTAACAACCCGGTTAATTTTATCTACGGCAATATCAGCTACATCAGCGAATACACTAAAAACTTGCTAAAAATGCTGCAACTTTACCAACAGGAAAACCCGCAGCCAAGCGCCACAATTTTAGAGGCAAGAGAAGACTTTGAAATTGATTACATTATTGAAGATTTACCGAAAATTTTAGGCTCTATGAAAGTCGGAGCCGATCGCATCCGCGACATAGTTTTGAGCCTGCGAACTTTCTCAAGACTTGACGAAGCGGAAATGAAACAAGTGGACATTCACGAAGGCATTGAAAGCACGCTGCTGATTTTGCAAAACCGCCTCAAAAATAAACCCGATCGCCCGACAATTAATCTAATTAAAGAATACGGTAACTTACCTTTAGTTGAATGTTATCCCGGTCAGTTAAATCAAGTATTTATGAATTTGTTGAGTAATGCGATCGACGCCTTAGAAATGGACATAAATAAATCCGATCGCCCGGGCAAAAATCTCGCAATTACGATTAGCACCGAAGTAACCGATAATAACTGCGTTGTAATGCGGATAGCTGACAGCGGGCCCGGGATGAGTGAAGACGTGAAAAAGCGCTTGTTTGACCCATTTTTCACCACTAAGCCTATTGGCAAAGGAACAGGCTTAGGATTGGCAATTTCGCATTCTATTATCGTAGAAAAACACGGTGGCGAGCTTTCCTGTCATTCTGTATTAGGAGAAGGTTCCGAATTTGCGATCGAGATTCCGCTGCGGCAAAAAAGAAATTAACGAGTTATATCAAATCCGTTTGCATCGGAATGATATAAACGGAGAATATGGAGAATATGGAGAATATGGAGGAGACGGCAATGCCGTGTCCCTACAATTGATCGCAGTAGGGACACGGCACGTGCAGTCTCCTCGCTTGTCATTCCGGCGCAGCCGGAATTGATATAACGATAGGCTGGTATACTTCATAAATGTGGAATCTACTGTAATTGTTGCTTTTTCATACCCAGATATTTTATATAAACCCGATCGCATCTTTGCGTTTCAACACCCGTTGTCGGTAGATATCCGTTATTTTCGTACATTTTAACAGCTTCTTTGAGAACGCTAGCCGTTTCTATCCAAATTTCATCAAAGCCACGAGCGATAATTTTACTTTCCAATTCTTGCAATAAAAATTTCCCCAAACCTTGTTTCCTGACTGCTGGCAAAACATACATTTTACGAATTTCTACAGCATTATTGCCGCGCTCGATCGGATAGTAAGCAGCAGTACCCACGATTTCTCCTTGCCGTTCAACCACCCAAAATTCTCCGCCCTTTTTCTGATAATGTATTTCTACATCATAGACATCTCGATCGGCACCAAAAGGCTCACATATTAAACCGTATTCTCCTAAAATATCCCGAATCAAATGGAACGCATCAGCCCGATCGCGCGTTTCCCAGGAACGAATTAAAAAATCTAGATGTTGGGTGTTCATTGGTTGTTGTAACTTACTTTTATTTATTGAGTTTACCAACTGTAAAATTACTGATTTTTTATATTTTACAGTTTTTAAATGCACCTAACTTTTAACTGTGGATTCTCGGTTCAGGATAAAGAGTTGCCAGCAACTCGCTCTCTACCAATGATAATTCTTCCAGCCTCTCAATCACAAGAGTGCGATCGAAATAAGTTGTTGCTAAAATCCAATATACCCCGTAATGGCGCGCTTCGGAAGCCATCAAACTGCGGTAAAACTTAGCTAATTCTGAGTCGGGACAATGCTCACCCAGCAGCCCCAGCCGTTCGTGACTGCGCGCTTCAATCAAACCAGAAACCAGCAAAGAATCCAAAAGTCTCTCCGGTTCCTGCTTGCGAATTTGGCCCGCCAAACCCGCACCGTAGGGAGGCGCAGCCAAAGGGCCCAAAGCGATGCCGCGCTCTTCTAGCCGCTGGTTGACTTGCTCGAAATGCTCTAATTCTTCCCGGGCGATCGCGGTTAACATCCTCACCAATTTTTCCCGGGCTGGGTAGCGAAACATCAAATTTAACGCTACTCCCGCCGCTTTTCGCTCGCAGTGAGAATGATCTAATAAGATTGTATCCAAATGGGCGATCGACTGTTCGACCCAAGCTTCGGAAGTCGGCTGTTTCAAAAACTTAATCGTTGGTAGTGTTGAAATCATATTATTTTAGATTTGAGATGTGAGATTAACTCTTGTAGGGACACGGCAGTACCTTTCGTTGTGTCAACTTAAGCATGAAACCCCTGATAAATGTCGCTTTTAGGCAAAGTCTAGATCCCCCTAAATCCCCCTTCTTAAGCTATGCCTTATAAGGATCTTTCTTAACAATCCTGAAAGCTTTGTAAATCAAGGCTTTTGGGAGTAATCACGACACAAGCCTTGACAATTTAACAACCTTGTTTATTGAAAATAGCTGGCATTTATTGAGAATTGGCGATCGAGGAATAAGGGTTTGATAGCCTCGATCGCGATCGCTCTCAAATGTTAAGAAAGATGTTTATAACGCATAGTTCTTAAGGGGGGCTAGGGGGGATCGGGGCCTAATCGGTAGACGATATACTGATACTACTTTTGAGGTTAAGTTAACACGAATGGGCAGTGCGGTGTCCCTTCGGCACTCGCTCGCACAGTCTACTTCACAACCCTGGAATACACTATTAAGTAGCGCGTCAAACCATTTTACACAGTTTTTCAAACACCGCATACATATCACCAGCAAACTTTTTCGGATTCCAGAGCGGCGACAAATTTGCCGCGTCTTTAGATTTCACCAACTGCGCTTTAATTGCGTTTCTCAACTCACCATCTTTACCCAATTTTACACCCAACTCCACATATTCCGCCCAAGACCAAGCCGCACCAGTTTCAATTCCCAAAGCCTGCAAAAACGAATAACCCATTCTCGACAAAAATTGCTCTCCGGTGCGAGTCACCACCGGCAAATTAAACCACAAAGCTTCTAAAGTGTGAGTCCCTCCATTATAAGGATAAGAATCTAACAAAACATCGGCCAGCAAATAGACAATTCTGTGTTCTTCTTCGGTAGCAACCCTCGGCAAAAACTTAATGCGGTGCCGGCTAACTCCTTCAGCTTCGCAAGCTTGATGATACGCAGCCTCAAACACCGCAGCATCGCCTAAAGCTTTGTGAATTAAGATACTGTTCGGCACTTGTTTGAGAATCGCAACTTGTGCTTTTACCAACTCGCGATTAAACTTTCTGCCGGGAGACACGCACAGGTAAACTATCTGATCCAAACCAATCCGATTCGACTTTCTCAATAGCACCGGATCGACTGCATATCTCTGAAAACCTGACACCGCTACAAAGGAATCCGGCATCCTAATTAGCTGTTCGTCATAATATTTTTCTCGACCTGCTGGGTGCGAGTGCCAGTCTGTAAGAAAGTAATTTTCTGAGGATATGTAAGGAGCATCAAATCCGAGCCAAGAAACACAAATAGGTGCGGGTTTTTGGTAGAGAATGTCAGCGTGAACTGGTACACTGAGAGAATCTAAATCGACTAAAATGTCTAATTCATCTTGCTGAATTTGGGCGGTAATTTCTGCGGAATTGGCAAGTCCGTTTGGGTAAGTTTTCGGAAAAGTCAGTTTGCCGAGACTTTCAAATTGCTGAGTGCGATCGTCCGCAACAATTCTTTCGGAAGCGTATAAATATAAATTGGGTGTAATCTGGGACAATTCGTAAAGAATGTCAACGCTGCACCAACCTACGGAATGGCGACTGAAGTGATTGGACAAAAACCCGATTTTTAACTTGCTGGCTGCTGCTTTGGGTTTGAAAGTGTAATTTGCGGGTTGAGAAACATGAGGTTTGATACATTTTTCGATGTACTTTTGAGCAATTAATCTGTAAAGTTTGGAGTTGGCTGCCAAGTCATCTCGCACATAGGGCGTGCTGAATAAGAAGTTTGCATAAAGCGATTTAATTTCTATGGAGCTAGCGGTTTCTAAGTTTTGTTGCAAGTACGATTCTAGTTCTAAAAATCGATCGCCCGCAATTTGATTCAATCCCGATACTTGATAGGTGCTGACGAAGTAAATCGCCGTCATAATCGGATCGGTTTCGGCGCACATTTGGCTGTATTTGTGCACAGCTTGCCGCGCCGCTGCCAAATCGCTATGATCTCTGAGGATGCCGCACAAATGTTGGTGGGCGGCAATAAAATCTGGTTTAATTTCTAGGGCTTTTTGCAGGTTGGGTATGGCATCTTTAAAATTGCCTTGGTGGCGCAAAACAATGCCAATTTGACAGTATGCTTCGGGTAAATCGGGTTTGAGCCCGATCGCCCGTTGCCATGCAGCCACAGCCTCATCTAACTTCCCTTGCCGCGCTAATTTATCGCCTAAATTGATGTGAAAATCTACCTGAGCCAGATGGGGATTAAGTTCGAGAGCTTTTTGCTCGTATGCTACGGCTGCATCAGACTGGCCTTGCTGCTTTAGTGCCCCAGCCAAATTCCAGTAAGCAGCAGCCAAAGTTGGCTTAAGTTCGATCGCCTTTTGGTAATTGACAATCGCCTCTACCAAACGCCCTTGTTTGTACAGCATACTGCCCAAATTAGCATAGGCCTCAGCAAAATCGGGATTCAGGGCGATCGCCTCGGCATAAAACCGCATCGCTTCCTCAATTTGCCCGCTGGCTTGCTGCACATTGCCCATTGTCACGTAAGCCGCCGCCCAATCCGGTTGCAATTCCAGAGCTCGGCGACAAGCAGCGTCGGCTGCTGCTAAATTGCCTTGGGAGTAATAGGTTTCTGCAACGACAGTCAGCGATGCAGCATCTTCAAATTTGGGTGTTTGGGATTGGTTGTGAAAATCAGAATTCATTTCGCGGCCTATCTGTGCTATCAAGTTAAAGGTTGAATCTAGATCATTTTGCAGAGTAGCAGTTTTAGCGGAACTACGGGCGATCGTCACAGAGAATTTATGAGCGACAAGCAAGCTTCAGGGCGCCAACATAACATCAAGTGGAAACCAAACTTCCTGCTGGGGATACTCTTATTAGCCTTGGCAATCCCCTTACCCTTTGCCCAAAAGACTCTGGCGCAGCAACAGCAGACAGCAAGCTTTCGGCAGCGAGTATTTCAAACAGCACTTTATTTCACTCTATATTTTGAGGGCGGATTCAGCAATCACCCCGCAGATAAGGGCGGCAGAACTTATCGGGGCATCCTACAAACAGAATACAATTCCTATCGCTACAGTCGCGGGCTGCCACCCCTCGACGTGACACAGATGTCGGAAGCAGAGCTCCTAGAAATCTATAAATATTACTGGGATTCAAGCCTTTCGGGGACGATGCAGCCAGCTTTGGCGATCGTCATGTTTGACACGGCTGTTAACTTTGGAATTAATAACTCGGTAACATTTCTTCAGCAAGCATTAGGATTGCCACAAACGGGGGTTTTTGACGCGCGCACCAGGGAAGCACTGAAAGCGGCTAACAACAAGAATACGGCACTGCAAATGATTAACGAACGAATTATTTACCGCTACAAACGGGTGCAAGAAGATCCGAGTCAGATGGCTTTTTTCCGGGGTTGGCTGAGTCGCGATTATAGTTTGTGGGGCTATGTGAATAAGATTAAGTAGTTGGGAACTGGGCATTGGGCATCGGGCATAATTGATCTCAAATCCGGTAGCATCGGAATTAATGTTACCCCACAGTCAGGACACGGCAGTGCCGTGTCCGACCTATCATCTCTCGCGATCGCCATCGATTATTTCGGAGTACGGAAACGGCACGGTGTCGTGTCCAGAGTTGCTAAATTAGGCCGATCATGCGATCGAACTTATAACTGGGAAAAACTCGATCGATCTTTTCCCGATCCAGCCCTAAATGACTCTCCAACAAAGTCGCAATGACATCTCGAAAATCCGTCGTCACGGCTAAATCGCGCTTTTCATGCAACTGACTTTCATCCAATCCCGGCCACTTACCGTAAACTTTGCCGCCCTTAATTTTGCCGCCCAAAACCCACATGACATTCCCGTGCCCGTGATCCGTACCGCCATTGCCGTTTTCGCGCACAGTGCGCCCGAATTCTGAGATCACCACGATCGCACTTTCTGGATAAACATCGCCCAATCCCTGCACCAAATTCGCCAAACCCTGTCCCAGAGGGCGCAAGCGTCCAGCTAATTGCCCTTGAGAACTTCCCTGGTTGACGTGGGTATCCCAGCCGCCAAGGGCGAGGAAAGCTAGCTGAATGCTGGAGTCTCTCGCCATCAGGCGTCCGAGTTGCATTGCTTCGCCTGGAAAATTGTCGGCGGTAGGTGCGCCGTTGTTGGCGGCTTTCATTTCTGCATCCAAGTCAGCCAGCAGGGTTTGGCGGGCGGCGCGACTTTCTCGGTATGCAGCGCCTAGTTGGTCGCTGTCGTTGTAAAGTCGATCGAATGCGGTGGCGATTTGCGGTCGATCGAGCGCCGATCGGCGACTAGCATTTTTACCTAACTCAAAGCTAGCAACTGCCATTTTTCCCGATAGGATGCGGGGTGTGGTGGTGCTGGTATTCAGGGCTTGGACGGGAGAATCGGTGGACATGACTGACAGCAGGCGGTTCATCCAGCCGTCGGGGGTGTTTTTTTGGCCGGGGGTGCCGCTTTCCATGTAGTCTTGGGCATCGAAGTGCGATCGGGTGCGATCGGGGGAACCGCAAGCGTGGGTAAATGCGAGGGTTCCTTGCTTCCACAGGGGGGCGATCGAGCTGAGTGCGGGGTGTAGTCCGAAGCGGCCGTCTAGGTCGATCGCACCCCCTTGTAGTCCCGGTTTTGGTATGGCTATTTTGGGTCGAGATTGATAGTAATTTGCCTCTTGGTAGGGAACAATTACGTTTAAGCCATCGACTGCGCCCCGCAAAAAGATCACGATTAATCGTTTGTTATTTTTGTTTGGGGCGGCGGCTTTTACTGCTAAACCGTGGAGTCCGATCGAGATAATTGTGGAAGTAGAAAGCAGTCCGGTTTGGATGATAAATTGGCGTCTGTTCATAATTTTTCAGTCCGCGTAGGCGAACGAGAGTTTGTGTAGTTTAACCTCGAATTCAAATGACGGGCGCTTCGCCACATTTGAATTTGAGGTTAACAGGTTTCAACCGCCGAGTAGGGACACGGCAGTGCCGTGTCCCTACTTGTGCATGAATTCTGGACTACCCAAGATTAAAGCGGCACGCAGGTTAGTGGGACTGGAGTCGATCGCACTTTTTGTCCGATCGGAAAATTGATTTCCCAAAGTATTAGCTAATTGCGACGAATCGATCGCACTCCCAGTCTTTTTTTCACCCGTTACCAAGGGCGGGTTAGAGGGAGTGATGGCAAGGGGCAACATCCATCCCGACTGATTTTTGTTAGCGGGAGGAGAGTTTAGAGACAAACGATTGATCGACAAAGCAGTTGCAAAATCTAACCGACGGGCGATCGCATCTGGATTCAGCCACGTATCTTGAGTATTTTTATAACCATTGGGAGTTAAGCAGCCGTAAGGTGTCATTCCTAGCTGTTGCAAATAGTTGTACAGAGGCTGAAAGTTTTCCACTTTTTTCCCTGTTAATCGCACCGCCGATATAATGTATTGGTAGGGAGTTTTAAACTTAGCATTGTAGTTGTCTCGATCCCCAAATTCTGGGCTGTGGAACAAAGTATTTAAGACTTCGCGGATATCTCCGTCTGTTTCTAGAAAGCGCTTGCTGAGTTTATCTACTAAGACTTCTGGTGGGCTGTCGGCTACAAAATATTGAGCTAATTGATAACTGATGTGTTTAGCTGTAGCTGGGTTTTTGGCTAAAATATCTAAGGCTTGTTCTCCCTCATTTTCGCCCATACCTTTGATAGTTTTACCTAGAAATACTTTCTCGCTAAAATCATGGCGTTTGGCATCAAAATAAAACCTGTAACTATCTCTTTGATTTCCGGGACGCGGAAATCCCCAGCCCGTAAAAATCCGAGCTAATGCGATTACATCTTGTTGCGTGTAACCGCCATTTACTCCTAATGTATGCAATTCCATTAATTCCCGGGCATAATTCTCATTCAATCCTTGAAATCTGCCTCTAACTCCGCTGCTTTTTGGATCGGTATTTTGCCAGTTATCTAAATAGTATAACATGGCTGGGTGGCGGGCAGTTGCGCCTAACAAATCCCGGAATTTTCCCAAAGTGTAGGGTCGAATTGCTTCTTGTTCGTAGGCTCCCACCCAAAGTCTAGTCAATCCTTTATTTGAGTAAACATTAAAGTGATTGTACCAGAAATCCACCATAACTTCTTGCAGTTGGCGAGGACTTTCGGCGGCTCGCAGCAAACGGGCTTGTATTGCTTGTTGGAGGATGAGGCGGGCTTTTTGTCGGGCGGCTGCGAGTGCTTCGGGAGTTGGTTTTTGACCGTTTTTGGAGCTGGGGCGATCGTATTCGGCCAAGAGTTCTGCCGGTGTTTTTTGCAAGGTTTCTAAGCTGTTAATTCTGTCAGTAAGGTTCTGAGGTTCGGGGATGGTTTCTGGGGAGAGTTGCTGTTGGATGTAATTTTCTGTCCCGATCGATCGCACTTTTTCGATATCACCCGCTTGGGGGCCAAAACTCATGCGGTTGATGAGGTGTAGGATTTTGGAATTGTCGGGGGGAATGGCGGCACTGCTGGCGCTAATTAGTCCCAGCCACAAGTATAGGGATACTGTCGCATATTTTAGTTTCAGATTCATAGTAGCTACCGGAACTGTTGCTAATATTCTGAATGCTTTAGACTCGCACAGCAGCAAAAAGGTTCAATCGCTAGACAAACAGAAATTATCGGCGATGAAACTCTACTTCGTTTTCGAGAATTCGCACATTATAATGAACCAGAAAATCTTGTCCTAAAAGCCCCTCAGTTGACCTAGGGGCGATCGCAACTTGTACATTATAGACAACAGCCGTTTGCACTGCCACAGATTTCACCCAACCCAAATTAAATATCACAAAACTACCATCAGCAACTGTGCCTTGACAACTTCCAGACGGCACAATTTTCAGGGCATCAGCCATGCGCTGCGTAATTAATGTCATGCTAGCTCCGGTATCGAGAAGCATATCAAAAATCAAGGGATAATCATGATTAAATATAACTTCAACGACTGGAACTCCCCCCAAACGATATTTAATTGGCACTCGAATGATGCTTGCGGACGCTGCTTTTTTAGCCTCAGCTTGTGGTTTGATTAACTTAGCTTGGTCGATCGCCCTTTGGTGAGCTTCCCAATTTCCCTGATTCAGCCACAGCGCCGCCGCTTGTTGAAAATCGGCGATCGCCCCATCTAAATCCCCCAAAGCTTGCTGCACCTTGGCGCGACTGGCAAAAGCTTCGGCATCACGATCGCACATGGCGATCGCATTCGAGTAATCTTTGAAAGCTTTATCGAAGTCTCCCACTAAGCGATACCCGTGTCCCCTGTGCAAAAACAGGTAAGCGCGATCGCCCTCAAACTGCATTAAATGAGTGAAATCGGCGATCGCACCGGCTCCATCTCCCATAGACAAGCGCACGATCGCTCTAGCAAGCCGAAATTGGCGATTTTCCGGTTTGAGTTGCAAAGCGCGGGCGATATCCTCAACGGCTGATGCGGGGTTTCCCAGCTTGGCGTGCACCTTGGCCCGGTGACAAAGAGCTTCCGCGCGATCGGGCTGCATTTGCAACACTAAATCAAGGTCGGACAAAGCTGCTGAATATTCACCCCGATCGACCTTACCGCAAGCTTCCTCGAAGAACAGCGGGGACGACAGGTGATTTGCCGAATTTAGTAACCGCGCCTCTACGATCGCATTTTCGAGGTCAATAATCTGCGACTGAATTGAAACCCGTTCCCCAAATGACATCGCCGTCGGCTGTAAGCGCATCGCTTCTTTGTAATCGGCGATCGCACCTGGAAAATCCTGGAGTTTTGCGCGCACTTGTGCTCTGGGCCGATAAGCTGGTGCGAACTTGGGATTTTTTTTGATAATGCGATCGAGCTTTTGTAGCGCTCCTGCTAAATCTCCAGTTTCTATCTGTTTTAAAGCCTTTTCATAATCTGCTTGGCTCATATATTTCTCAGCATATAAATTGCCTGCTTTTTAACGATTATAGCTTTTTCATGACTGAGATCAAATCCGTTAATATCTAAATTATTCATCTCCCTCTTCTCCTCCTCTGCGCTCTCTGCGCCCTCTGCGGTAAAATCCTCCAAAAAAAACCTAGTTGTCAGATTCCCCACCTCTTAAAGAAGTAGGGAATCTAAAACAATCAATCTACCGTAACACAAAATCCGATGCAGTAATCGAACTATTCAACCCCGTCACTGTTGCCAAAAGTTGACCAGTTGATGTAACTTTCAACAACGTTCCAGCAACAGTTTGACTAATTTCCAACTGCTGGAAAGTCAAACCATTACCCAGGGCAAATTTATCGATACCAACCTCAAAATCAAGGATTGTATCCGAACCGCTACCTGAATTTAACAAAAAGCGATCGCTCCCAGCACCTCCTGTCAGAAAATCATTGCCATTTTCGCCACTGAGGAAATCATCACCCAAACCACCGTACAAACTATCATTACCTGCACCGCCATCCAAACTGTCAGCATCGCGGCCTCCAAATAGGATATCATCGCCACTGCCACCTGTCAGTGTATCGAGTCCCTTGCCACCGTAAATGCTGTCATTACCAGCGCCACCATCGAGTGAATCGCTGCCTTTTTTGCCACTGATGAAATCATTACCGCTACCGCCGATTAAAGTATCGCTATCATCAGTACCGACAATATTTTTGCCCTCAGCGCCGAGAATTTCAGGAGAAGTATTGACAAGTTCCACATCGCCTTGGACAACCGGAACAGCAGGTTGAGCCGGTGCTGGATTTCCTTGAATTTTGGCAGTTAAAAATTCGCCAGTATTTTCGGAAACCACCTCTGCGATGGGTTTTGTGCCAGCGGCGGCTGCTTCGAGGGCGATCGAGCTTTCACCCAAAGCCACCTTTTGGACTTTACCAATTTCCGAGGGAATAAACTCAGGCAAAAACTTAGATTTAACATTATCCGTGTTTTGATTTGCCTCAGCCATTACCTTCGCAGCTTGCGGGGTAATCTCGGAAAGTTTTTGGGTGTTGAGATTGCTATCAACTTGTTTGACGTTGGCAACAGATTGCTGGATAATGCCTTCTACCTGTGTCGCATCGCTCAAATCGAGGGAACCGCCGGATTTGATTTTACTGTTAATTGCTGCGACAACAGCTTTGGTAATTGCAGTATTATCAGCGGTAGATGCACCGTCTATTAGACTGGTAGTTTGGACAATGATATTTTGGACTTTTGTCATGGCGACTAGAGTTTCGACACCACCAGGTTCGTTTTTGGTCGTAGAGGCGATCGCATCTAAGTCTAATAAGTCAACTCCCGCAGGAATAGACAAAGAAGACTTGACCTTTGATTCCGCTTCAGTTTGCGACATTCCCCCAGCCATCAAATCAGTTACCAAACCGCTTAATGGAGTAACAAATGTGGCATCAACAGGTGCAGAAAGAGGAGTTGCCAGAGGCAAACCTGTCGCAGTATCCGTCCCACCAAAAGCAACTAAATTGCCTTCTTCTGAATCGATTTGCCCATTTTTATTTTTGTCGAAAGTCTCCAAGGTAATCGGGAGATTATATTTACCATTGGAGTCAGAAGTAGTTGATGGTTCGTCGGCATCTTTGATGCCATTTTTGTTGGCATCTAAAAAGATAGTTGCGCCGGAAATGTAACCATCATAAACTCCACCTATGATAACTGGGCCGTAGGCACCTAATGTTAAATCACCGCCAGTCAAGGTTGGCTTGAAGAATAAGTAATCGTTTAGGAATGCGTTGGAAGTGGCGATCGCGGTGATCGCTTCTAGGAGCATATCTTCCTCTGTTTTGACGGAAGAGTTTATATTAGAGTTAGTAGTAGTTGATGACCCGTTATCATTATTGGCAACTGTGACATCGGCTGCGTTTAATCCAGAATAATTGCGATCGCTGCTGATAGCAGGTGCGGTAATAATACTGTAAGTTTTATTCCCATCAGCTACACGGTCATCAATACCTGTTATCGTTACTGTCTGCGTTTGATTCCAATTAGTAGAATTGAAGGTAACAGTTTGCGAAGAAGTTACTCCCTCTGCGATATTATTACTACGCAAATCAATTCTGACATCAGCAGTTGGTTGGGTTTTGAGTTTGATGGTAAATTTGTCTGTACCACCTGTTTCTGTAGTGACTAATCCCGATGTCGGATTAATGATAATCCCTGCAACTCCAGGTATCGGTGTTGGTGTCGGAGTTGGCGTGACTGCGGTTGGAGTTAGTGTTGGCGTGACTGCGGTTGGTGTTGGTGTTGGCGTGACTGCGGTTGGAGTTGGTGTTGGCGTGACTGCTGTTGGAGTTGGTGTTGGCGTGACTGCTGTTGGTGTCGGAGTTGGTGTTGGCGTGACTGCTGTTGGTGTCGGAGTTGGTGTTGGTGCAGTCTCCTTATCGTTGATCGTCAATATTGTTTGATTTGTTGGGCCTGGACTCCCATCAGTAATGATGCCAAAGTTAAACACTGCTGTTTCGGCGTTCTCTGCGATATTGTCAGGTTTGATAGTGACAGCAACATTCTGAGTGAGAGTGTTAGTACCTGCACGAAATGTGAGAGTGGCAGGTAAAAAAGTGTAATCTGAATTTTGGGTGGCTGTGCTGCTGGGGTTAATTGCGATCGGCACTATCAAATCTTTGACGGGACTGCTGCTGATTGTCACCGGAATATTAATAACCGTATTCGCGTTTCCTTCGGTGCCTGTGTAGGTAGCAGCACCAAAATTCACTACAGGCGTATTGTTGCTGAGCGTATTGCTGTTGAGCAAAACCGAGACGCTGTTAGAGCCATAGTTTGTCGTAACTAAGTCTGTCTTGCCGTCAGCATTAAAGTCCCCAACAGCAATGAGATAGGGATCTGTCTCCTCCTTGGCGGCTACCCCAAAGTTGGTGGCTGCACCAAAACTGCCCGTACCATTTCCCAACAAAATGGAGACTTTGTTATGACCATTGTTCGTAACAGCTAAGTCTGACTTGTTATCGTTGTTAAAGTCCCCAACAGCAATTGTAGCGGGACGTGTTCCCGCATTAAAGTTAGTAGCAGCCCCAAAGCTGCCTCTCCCTGTCCCTAAAAGGATCGATATTTTGTCAGATCCAAAGTTTCCTACAGCTAAATCTGACTTTTCATCCCCATTGAAATCCCCTGTGGCGAGCCCATACGGATACTCCCCCGCACTAAATTTAGTAGGAGCCCCAAAGTTGCCTGTCCCTGTCCCCAACAAGATCCATAAGTAGTTAAGCAAAATTAATTACATAATTATTTCCAAATTCTTTAAGAATTTT
>ENA-OBIO01000432-OBIO01000432.1-metagenomes-genome-assembly--contig:-NODE-432-length-22433-cov-4.81348_pt1 | contig 22433 bp, 14 predicted proteins | sample MGYA00153383_OBIO01 | MGnify analysis MGYA00153383 | reverse complement strand
GCTGCCAGCACCAGCAGCGGCACGACGCCCAGGCACAGCGACGCGGCGGCGGTCGCCCCGGCGGCGGCCCACCGCGCTGCCCGGCCGGCCCGGGCGACCTCGACGTCGAGCTGCAGCACCTCGCGGGCGCGTTCGGTGTCCTGGCCGTACGCCCACAGCTCGGGGTAAGCCTGCACCCACGACACCGCGGCCTCGTCGCGCCGCCCCGCCAGCCGCGCCGCCCGGTCGGCCCCGGTCCGGCCGGCCCGGGCTGCGACGGCGGTCAGCGCGGCGGTCACCAGCAGCCCGGCGGCCAGCGCCGGTGCCGCCTGCGGAACCAGCCAACCGGTCACGCCGACGGCGGCCACGCCGGAGACGACCGCCCCGGCCAGCGGCAGCACGCCGCGTACCAGCGAGTCCTGCACCGCGTCGACGTCGGCGGTGAACCGCCGCAGGACGTCGCCGCGGCGCCACAGGTCGAGCCCACCCGGGGCCAGCGGGATCAGAGCGGCAACCACCCGGGTGCGGGTACGGGTGAGCAGCCGCAGGGCGACGTCGTGCGCCGCAAGCCGCTCGGCGTAGCGCAGCAGCGCCTTGGCCAGCGCGAAGGTGCGCACCCCGACGACGGCCAGCGCCAGCGCCTGGACCTCGGGGCGCTGCGCGGCGCGCAGGACGAGCCACGCGCTGCAGCCGGTCAACGCCAGCGACGCCAGCGCGCCGGCGCCGCCGAGGCTGAGCACCCGAAGGGTGCGTGCCCCGAGCCCCCGTGCATCGGGCCGAAAGGTGCCGAGCAGGCCGGGTGCGGGGTCCGTCCCCGGCGCCTGCGTGGCCGGTGACATCCGCGGCGGGGGCACGGGCACCACGAAAGGGTCCGGGTGTGTGGCGAGCGCCCGGCGAACATCAAGGCGGCGGTCAGCGACCAGGTGGCCGTCGCGCAGCCCGAGCCGGCGGTCGGCGACCCGCGCCAGGGTGGCGCTGTGCGTCACGAGCACGACGGCCGCGGTACCCCGCAGGCTGTCGACGAGCCGGGCGACAACCTGCTCGCCGCCTTCGTCGAGGTCCTCGCTCGGCTCGTCGAGCAGGACCAGCGGGTGCTCGCCGCGGGCCGCGACGGCTCGTGCGCGCAGCAAGGCAGCGGCCAGCGCGACCCGGCGGCGCTGCCCGGCGGACACGCTGCTGCCGCCTTCGCCCAGCAGGGTCCCCGCGGCCGGGGCGCTACACCAGGCCAGCGCCGCGGCAACCTGCGCGTCGTCCGCGGTGGGGTCGCCGAGGCGGGCCTGCTCGCCGGCTGTCTCGCGGCTGCTGCGCGGCCGCTGCGGCGCCCAGGCCAGCCGGTCGCGCCAGTCCGCGCCGGCCTGCGCGGTGACGACGGTTCCGGTGTCCGGCGTGATGGCGCCCAGCAGCAGGGCGAGCAGCGTGCTCTTTCCCGCGCCGCTCGGCCCCTCGACCGCCACCACCTCGCCGGGCACCAGCACCAGCGACAGCCGGTCGAGCGCGAGTCCCTTGCGGCCGGGGTGCTGCACGCTGACGTCGATGAGCCGGACGAGGGGCTCATCGGCTGCAGTCGTACCGGTCGGTGCTTGCCTTGGCGCCGCTGCCAGCTCCAGGACGGCCGCCGCGGCCTCCAGCGCATCGGCGCTGGCGTGGTAGGTGGCCCCGACGGCCCGCAGCGGCGCGTAGACCTCCGGCGCGAGCAGCAGCACCGTCAGGCCGGCGGTCAGCGCCACCTGACCGCCCTGCAGGCGCAGTCCGACACTGACGGCCACCAGGGCCACCGACAGCGTCGCCAGCAGATCCAGCACCAGGCCCGACAGGAAGGCCCAGCGCAGCGCGGCCAGGGTCTGCGTGCGGTAGCGCTCGGTGACCCGGCCCAGTGCGGCGACCTGGCCCTGCGCCCGGCCGTGGATCTTCAGGGTGGGTATCCCCTGCAACAGGTCCAGCACCTTCGCGGCGAGCACGGCCAGGGTCGCGTACGACCTGGCGGTGCGGTCGCGGGTCGTCAGCCCGATCAGCGCCAGGAACAGCGGGACCAGCGGCAGTGTGACGGCCAGCAGCACCAGCGACAGCCGGTCCAGTGTCGCGATCCGGAGCAGGACGACAGGGGGCACGACGACCGCGCCGACCAGGGCCGGGACGACCCTGGTGACATACCCGTCGACCGCGTCGAGCGAGGGCCCGGCGGTGTGCGCGAGCCGTGCGGTGTCCTGCGTACCGACCCAGCGCGGCCCGGCGCCACCCACCCCCCGGAGCAGGGCGGCGCGCAGCTCGCCGCGGACCCGCTCACCGGCACGCCCACCGGTCAGCTCCAGCAGCCCGTCCAGCGCTGCCCGGACGGCGACCACCGTGGCCAGCACTACGAGCGGTCGGGCGATCGAGTCGCCACCGCGCCACGCCACGACCAGCAGCTGGGCGAGCAGGCCCGCCGCGGCCACCGTGCACAGCGCCCTGGCCAGCAGCAGCGGCACGAGCAGGCCGACCTGCCTGCGCAGCGCCGGCGCGACCGCGAGCAGCCGCGGGTCGAGCGGCCGCAGCCTGCCGGTGGGCGCCGCCCGACGGCCGGTCCTTGCTCCGGCCACCGGTCAGACCGAGGTCAGCGACGCGGTGGTCACCGGCGGCCGGGTGAGCCGCTGGCGGAAGACCCAGTAGGTCCAGCCCTGGTAGCCCAGCACGACCGGGGTGACCAGCAGGGCGACGACGGTCATGACCTTCAGCGTGTACGGCGAGGAGCTCGCGTCGCTGATGCTCAACCCGGTGGTGCCGCGCCCCGGCAACACGTCGGGGTATAGGCATGCGAACACGAAGATCGGGACCAGCACGGTCGCGGCGGCGGTGCCGGCGAAGGCCAGCACCTCTGAACCGGCCCGCGCGGCGAGCACGGCAGCGATCGCCGCGACGGCGATGACCAGGGCGAGCAGCGCGGCGACCGCGCTACCGCGGAGCTGCAGCGACCACAGCAGCCAGGCCGCGGCGGCGAGCACCGTCGGCGGTCCGAGCCGGCGGGCCTGGCCCAGCGCCCGGCTGCGCAGCTCGCCCGTCGTACGAAGAGCGATGAAGATTGCGCCGTGGAAGCTGAACAGCAGCAGCGTGGTGAGCCCCCCGAGCAGGGCGTACGGCGACAGCAGCTGCCAGAGCGAGTCGGTCATGTGGAAGGTCGCGTCCATGCGCACGCCGCGGACCCAGTTCGCCAGCGTCACGCCGAGCAGCACCGAGACGAGCGCGCTGCCGCCGGTGACGCCGCGGTCGCACCAGCGCCGGGCGTCGCCGGTCTCGACGTGGTGGCGGTACTCCAGGCAGACACCGCGCAGGATCAGGCCGAGCAGCAGCAGGGCCAGCGGCAGGTAGAAGCCGCTGAAGACGGTGGCGTACCACTCCGGGAAGGCGGCGAAGGTGGCGCCACCGGCGACCAGCAGCCAGACCTCGTTGCCATCCCAGTGCGGGCCGATCGTGCGCAGCACCAGCTGCCGGTCGGTCTCGTCGCGCCCCAGGATCGGCAGCAACACGCCGACCCCGAAGTCGAAGCCCTCCAGCAGCACGAAACCCGCCCACAGCACCGCTATCAAACCGAACCAGAACTCGGGGAGCATGTCTTCCTCGTCTCGGGATGCGTCGGTCGGTGGGTCGTCAGTCGACGAGCGCGGGCTCGGGTCGCCGGTCGGCGCCGCCGTCGCCGTCATGTCCGGTGTCGAGCCAGGGGTCGGAGTCGAGGTCGCCGGACTCGACAGGGCCTTCGCGGCCGATCCGCAGGAACAGCCGGACCGCCAGCAGGCCGAGACCGGCATACAGGAGCGTGAAGCCGATCAGGGTGGCCAGCACGTTGCCGCTGCCCGGCCCGACGCTGATGCCGTCGCGGGTACGCAGGACCCCGTACACCAACCAGGGCTGCCGGGCGGTCTCGGTGAAGATCCAGCCGGCGCTGTTCGCGGCGAGCGGGAGCAGCGCCGCCCAGCAGGTCAGCCGGAGCAGTCGCGAGGCGGGGACCAGCTTGCGCCTGCGGGCCTGCACGAGCACGAGAAGTGCCACCAGCGCCGAGAGAACCCCAAAGCCGATCATCAGTCGGAAGGACCAGTACGCCATCCAGACCACCGGCACGTACGAACCGGGCCCGAACTTCGCGACCGAGTCGGCCTGGACGTCGACAACGCCCTCGACGGTCGCAGACGGGCGGTTGTGGGCCAGCAGGGACAGCCCGTCCGGGATCGTCAGGTCGACCTTGTTCTCGCCCTTGCTGACGTCGCCGACCGCGAACAGCGAGAACGGCGCGTGGTCGGTCGTACGCCACAGTGCCTCGGCGGCGGCCATCTTCATGGGCTGCTGGCTGGTCATGATCTGGCCCTGCAGGTGGCCGACGACGCTGGTCAGCATCCCGCACACGAGGACGACCGCGCCGGCGACCTTCAGCGTGCTGCGGTGCATGTCGCGGTACTCGCCACCCGCCCGGCGCAGGTGCCAGGCGCTGATGGCGAGCACGACGCCGCCACCGGTCATGCCGGCCGCGAAAACGGTGTGCGGGAACGTGACGAGCTGGGTGGAGTTGGTGAGCAGCGCCCAGATGCTGGTCAACTCGGCCCGGCCGGTCCGCGCGTTGAGGTGATAGCCGACCGGGTGCTGCATCCAGGAGTTCGCGGCCAGGATGAAGTACGCGCTGGCGACGCTGCCGACGGCGACCAGCTGGATGCTCAGCAGGTGCAGGCGCGGCGAGAGCCGGTCGCGCCCGAACACCCACAGCCCGAGGAAGGTCGACTCCAGGAAGAACGCGACCAGGCCCTCCATCGCCAGTGGCGCCCCGAAGACGTCACCGACGAAGCGCGAGTACTCCGACCAGTTCATCCCGAACTGGAACTCCTGCACGATGCCGGTCGCCACGCCGATGGCGAACGAGACCAGCAGCAGCTTGCCGTAAAAGCGCGCGGCGAGGTCCCAGTCCTTGCGACCGGTGCGGTATGCGGCGGTCTGGAACCCCGCCACCAGCAGCGCCAAGCCAATCGAGACAGGCACGATCAAGAAGTGGTAGACGGTCGTGATGGCGAACTGCCACCGGGCCAGACTCTCGGCGGTCAAGGCGTCTCCCTGCGTCGTTGGACGCACCGCTGCGCGTCCCTACACACCATCGGGGTAAGGGCCGGTGCCGGAACAGGGTCAAAGGTCCCGTGACCGGTTTCCTGTGGCGGTCGGCGGGCAAGCTGGGGCGCTGTGGGCGAGGTCGAGGTCCCTCTACCGGGCGGCAACGTTGCCAACCGCGTCGTGCGGGTTGGGGCCACCGCCCGCAAGCCGGTTACGGCAGCCACCCCTGCCGTGGAGGCGGTGCTTCGCCACCTCGAGCGGGTCGGCTTCACCGGTGCCCCACGCAGCCTGGGTCGGGACGAGCAGGGTCGTCAGGTGCTCGAGTACGTCGACGGTCCGCTCGCTCATGAGCTGTCGCCGATGACGACTCCGGAGCTGGCCCGACTCGGCCGCCTGGTCCGCAACCTGCACGAGGCGCTGGCCGGCTTCGTTGCCCCCGCTGGTGCCCGGTGGGAGGTGGTGATCCCGCCCGACCACGAGGACCTGGTGTGCCACCACGACCTCGCGCCGTGGAACCTCGTGCTCGCCGCTGACCGGTGGGTATTCATCGATTGGGACGGCGTAGGTCCCGGCTCCCGGTTGTGGGATCTCGCCTACGCCGCCACGACCTGCACCCCGCTGCAGCCCGGCGGCGACCCTCTCAGCGACGCCACTCGGCTGCGAGCCCTCGTCGACGGCTACGGGGCCGACCATATCCAGCGCTGTCAGCTGCCTGCGCTGATCGAATCGCATACCCGGGGCATGTTCGACCTGCTCGTCGACGGCGCCCGCACCGGGCGTCAGCCCTGGGCCCGCCTGCACGCCGAAGGACATGCGCAGCACTGGGGTTTGGCCGCTGATTACGTCGGCCGCCACGCCGACGTGTTCGCTGGAGTCCTCCTGCGCTGACCGGCCAGGTCGGCCAGCAGCACCTCCTGCGGTCGCTGACAGCGGCCGGAGAGGTGGTTGAGCGATCTGGCGCTGCCGGCTTGCTGGCGTCCACCCCGCCTTCATTCGAGCCAGCCGTCTGGTCCGAGTCGCCGGCCGTCTTTGAGCCGCAGGTGGTGTTGGCCGTCGTGGACATGGTGGTGGCAGCGTTCGCACAGCAGGACGGTGTCGGCCAGGCTGGTGGTGCCGGTGCCCGCCCACGGGTTGCCGTGGTGGGGGTGCAGCACGGTCCATGGGTCGTGGCTGCCGCGCCGGCAGCCGGCGCCTTGGCAGCGACCGCCGGTCTGGGTGCGTAGCGCCCGGCGTTCGTGGGGTTTCAGGGTCCGCGCGGTGTGGCTGCTGGCGATGACCTTGCCGCGTAGGTCCAGGGCGTGGCGGGTCAGGGCGCTGTGGCAGGCCCACCGGCGCACCAGCGAGACCGGGACGGCGTTGCCGGTGGCGGTGTGGGCGGCCGGGGCGCCGGGCGCGCCGTCCAGGGTGTCGGCGCTGATGGTCACCACGATCTGGACGGGGTTGCGGTCGTGGCTGCCGATGAGCCCGGCGGCCAGGTAGCGGCCCAGCACGTGGTCGAGCGCGTCGTGCAGCTGCTCGCCGGTCGAGCGGGGGGCGTCGGGCGCACCGAGCTCCGGGTCGTGCGGGTCCAGCCCCTGTTCGCGGAGCTCGCGGGCCAGGGCCGTGTCGGCCGGGGCGTCGGGGTCGCGGGTCAGCTCTGCCGCCAGCACCGCGAACAGCCGCTCCCCGCAGGCCAGGTCCAGCTGCCCGCTGATCCGATAGCCGCCGTCACCATCGGGGACCAGGCGCAGGTACCGGCGGTCCCGGCCGCGCCGAACCCGGCCCTCGAGTTGCTGCGGCAGCAGCGCGTCGGCGAGCCCGCCGAGGCAGCCGGCGAGCTCACCGGGCTCGACGTGACCGGCCAGCACCAGCAGCGCGGCCTCGGCCCGGGCCAGCTGGCTGTCGCTGGTGTTGATGATCGCGGTCAGGTCGGCCCGGAGCCGAGCCAGCGACGGGTCGGTGATCGACGGGTAGCCGCCGCGAGCCGCCGCGACCGCCATCACGATCCCGTCACCGAGCACCGCCGCCAGCACCGCCTCGCCGGGCTGACCATCGATCAGCGCGTCCGGCCGGTCGGTGTGTGGGCGCCACCGGGCCAGCGTCACCTGCAGCTGCTGGGCGGCGGTCAGCGGCAACCGGCCGGACAGCAGCGCGGCGCCGACAGCCGGGAACTGCCGTAGCCGGCGGGCCACCGCCACGGCGCCCCGGGCGGTCTCCAGGCCGTGGCGGTCCGCCCAGCGCGCGGTGGAGGGGGCGCCATCCAGATGGTGCAGCGCCCGGCCGTCGACCTCGGCCAGGTGCGCCAACCCGACCGCCTGCAACCGCTGCGCCTCGACCAGCACCGCCGCTGTCTGCGCCAGCACGGCCGGCCCGGACAGCGCCGACAGGTCCACCTCGGCCAGCACCCGCACCGCTGCCCGCAACGCCAGCACCGCCCCCGACAGCACCGCCCCCGACAGCACTACCGGGGGCTCGGCCGGGAGGTCCAGCGGTTCCACGGGCACCAGCCAGCCGGCACCATCCGGAGCAGACGCATCTTCGAACATGTGTGCGAGTCTAGCCGGTGCAGTCGGTGCTGACCAGGATTCTGACGTGGGTGTGGACAACCGTTTCGCGTCAGCCGAGGAGGCTTTGGGTGGCGAGACAGGCAGTGCCCATGGAAGGCCGTCGCACGCTAGGCACCGTCGCATCGGGCAGCGGCAACGGCAACGGAGGCGCACGTCGGGCGTCACGACCGGTCACATGGACGATGACTCCGGCCTACGGACCGGGCGGCCGCCACCTGCGCTCGACTTGATGACACCAGGATGGCCTAGGCGGGCACCCGCAAAGCCGCTACACGCTGAACAGTTGCCAACAGCCACCCAACTCGGCACATCGACCGCGGACCGGCGGGGCGCGTAGACCCCGGCGAAAGCTGTCCACGGTCACCTGCCACGCAGCGGATGCGGGTGCAGAGTCAGCAGCGTGCGCACGCCGGGGCGCAACCCCGAGGTTGTAGGTCGCGTCACCGGCACGAGCGAACGCCAGCAGCTGAGCCTCTCCAAATCGCGGTCGACGGCGCCGGAGAGGTTGCCAAGCGACGCCGCCAGGTCGGGCGGGAAGCTGCAGCCCGTCAGCCCGTCAGCCCGTCAGCCCGTCAGCCCGTCAGCCCGTCAGCCCGGCAGCCCCTCAGCCCGGCAGCCCGGCAGCCCGGCAGCCCCTCAGCCCGTCAGCCCGGCAGCCCGGCAGCCCGTCAGCCCCTCAGCCCGTCAGCCCGGGGACGCGAAGGGCTCGTCGCGACTGCTCACGCGTCGCAGCGACGTAGCCAGTCCTCGGTCAGCACCCGCAGCATGCCGGGTCGCTCGTAGGGCAGGTAGTGCCCGGCGTGGTCGAGCCGGCTGTACGTCGTGTCCGGGTAGTGCCGCAGAGCCCGGTACTGGTCTGCGTGGCCAACGATCTGGTCGTTTGCGGCCGACCACGACAGCGACCGGCCCTCTGAAGGTGAACTCCTCCGCCTGGTCGGGCAGCGCGTAGCCGGGGTCGTCGGTGAGTCCGTCTTGGTACTGCTCGTCGCCTGGGCCACCTGCCGCGAGCGCCCGGAGCACTGCTGCGACCATCTCGGGCGGGCGTCGGCCCAGGGCCCGGTCCAGGTGTCCTCGCGGCTGGCCCGGCGCGTCGTCGAGCCAGCCCGGCTCGCCGGACGGCGGCTCATCGGTCGGCAGGTCGCGGTCCGCGGCTCCCGTGCGCACCCCTGGGCACACCAGCAGTACCCCACGTACCAGGTCCGGGCGTTGCCGAGCGATCCCGGCGGCGAGGTAGCCGCCGTAGGACGACCCCGCCAGCAGGACGGGACCTTCGAGGTGGCCATCGACCCAACGGCAGACGGCGGCCAGGACCGTCTGGGAGTCGGCGGCGCCCTCGCCCGGAAAGTCCCCGTGCCCGGGCAGATCCAGATACACCTCACGCAGACCCGGCCACCCCGCAGGGACGGGGCGAGTGCTTCCGCGGTCGCCACTCGACTCATTCCCAACATCGGCAGGCATACGACGGGGACGCCGGAGCCGCCGACCGCTACCAGAACCACAGCGGCAGTAGATGAACCCGGCGTACGACGACCCGGTCGATGACGACCTGGAGCGGCGTACCGCCAGCCGAACGTCGAGCCGCACAGAACCCGGCCAGGGCGCGCCGCAGGGGGATCCCCACGCGGGAGCCCCTCGAGCGGGGGCACGCGTCCGCCTACGCCGTTCCGAAGTCCGGGATGGTGATGTTGCCCTCAGCGTCGAGGGGGAAGCCAGGGTTGTACGCGACCTCCCAGGCGTGCCCATCGAGGTCAGCGAAGTGCCCGGCATAGCCGCCGTAGAACGTGGTGGCGGGCGAGGCGGTGACGGTCGCTCCTGCCGCCTCCGCCGAGGCGATGACGGTGTCGACGTCGCTTCGATCCCGCACGTTGTGCGCCAGGTTGACCCCGCGGAAGCCCTCGGCTCGCACGGGGTCCAGGCCCGCGTCCTCAGCCAGCTTGTCCTGATGCCACAGCACCAGGCCGAGGCCGCCAGCCTGGAAGAAGACCGTCTCCTGTACCTCCTGCCCGCGCCACCCCAGCCGCTCGTAGAACGCGCGGGCTCGTGGTACGTCGGCAACGCCCAGAGTGATCAGGCTGATCCGCTGCTCCACCCCGTCAGCATGTCAGCGTCGATCAGAAGGTCGCCTCGTCTGGCCGTCTCGCAGCCGAAGGTCATCTGGTACGGCGGGGACCGAGCGTGACGGTCCCGAGGTGGACCTGATGGTCTGCGTTTCCGACCTTAAGCCGCTGTGCGTCCTCGACCGGCGTAAAGGCGACGAGTGGGGTCCGCTGCTCGGCTGTCCCTTTTGTGACTGTTAGTGCGAGCTGGGGAGGGGAGGGCCGCGAGAGGTCGTCCGCGGGCCGCTGATGCGTTCTTCCCACAGTCGCGATCACGGGGTCGAACCTGCGGGTGAACACTGGCACATGTCCCCAGAGAAATTGGGCAGCCTGATCGGCGCCGTCTTCGGACTGGTCTTCGTGGTGGTCAACACCGGTTCCGTTCCCCCCGCCGTCGCCGTCGTCCTTCGAGTCCTGGCGGTCGCGGCGTTTCTCGTAGTCCTGATCGCGGTCGGGCACCCGGCCTCGGCCGGCGGCCTGCGCTCCACCCGTGGGGGCTTCGGCCGCCCGTACTGGCTCGTCGTGACAGCCGAGGGGGTCGGCATCTGGGGCGGTCTGGCCGTGCTCAACGGTCCGCTCGACGCACCGCAGGCCGCGGTCGCCTGGATCTCGTCGGTTGTCGGGGCGCACTTCGTGGCGCTGGCGGTCGTCTGGCGGGAACCGTTGTTCCATTTCCTGGGGGCAGCTCTGCTGGGATGCGGTGCCGTCGGGCTCGTGCTGGCTGTCCGAGAGTTGGACGCCGCCGCTGTCGACCTGGTGGGCGGAGTCCTGCCCGGCGCGATCCTCCTAGGCTTCGGTTTGTGGGGTAGCACGAGGGGCGCCGACTCCCCTGATGTCAACGCCGCCCTGTGAGGCGGGTCGCCGAAACCGCGGCGGAAGGCCCGTAGTCGCCGGCCATCACCGTCCGAGCGTCGGCCGGCCGTGGCTGCACAACGCCCTTCAGCCCGCCTCAGCGCCCTGTCCCACTCACCTCTACTGGGACCGCCTTTGTGACCTCGTGCTTGTGACACGCGCAACCTGCCGGTCAACCTGGAGGTGCTGCAGGCCGGCCACGAGGACGTGGTTGAACATCGCCTCCTCGCCGCGCCGCGGCGGCGTGGAGGCAGCCGCGGGCGTTGCTGGGGCCGGTGACCCCCGCCCCTGCCGGACTCTGACAGCTCGAGCGCCCGTGCTGCCGTAGCCCACGGTCGCCGAAGTAGACGAACCGCTCGGCCAGTTCGGACCCGACCGTCTCGACCAGCTCGCGGGCGGCGTCGATGTCGCCCTCCAGCGCGAAGGACGGGTCCGGGCCTACCGCTGAGCTACGCCGGCGCGGCCCGTCCGGCACCCTGGTGGGGTGACGACGGTACGTGGGACCCGGGAAGCGTCGCTGCGCCGCTGGCGGCAGCGGCTGGCCGACGAGCGCCTCGAGGCAGAGCTCTACCGGACGCTCGCGGCCCGGCGGCTCGGCGAGGACCGGGAGATCCTGCTGGCGATCGCCGACGCAGAGGCACGGCACGCCGGGCACTGGGAGCGGCTGCTGGGTGACGAGGTGGGCCGGCCGCGGCACGGCAGTCTGCGGACGCGGGCGCTGGTCGCGCTCGCACGCCGCTTCGGCTCGGTGTTCGTGCTCGCGCTGGTCCAGCAGGCCGAGAGCCGCACGCCGTACGACGGGGACATCGACGCCACCGCCACGATGGCGGCGGACGAGCGGGTTCACGAGGAGGTCGTACGCGGGCTGGCAGCGCGCGGCCGGGCCCGGGTCTCCGGCACCTTCCGGGCCGCAGTCTTCGGGGCCAACGACGGCCTGGTGAGCAATCTCGCGCTCGTGCTGGGGGTCAGTGGCGGCGGGGTCGCGACGGGCACGGTGCTGCTCACCGGGCTGGCCGGCCTGCTCGCCGGGGCGCTCTCGATGGGTGCCGGCGAGTGGATCTCGGTGCGTTCCCAGCGGGAGCTGCTGACCGCCTCGGCGCCCAGCACCGGCACGCAGGAGCTGATCGCGAACCTCGATGTCGATGCCAACGAGCTGACCCTGGTCTACCGCGCCCGCGGCATGCCGCAGGACGAAGCGCAGCGCCGCGCCGACGCGGTGCTCCGCCACCAGGAGCCCGCCCAGGAGACGCAGTCCACCGTCGCGCTCGACGCGGTCGGGTCCGACCTCGGCGCGGCCGTCTCAAGCTTCAGCTTCTTCGCCTCCGGCGCCGCGCTGCCGGTCCTGCCGTACGCCGCCGGCCTGTCCGGGGTGGCCGCGCTCGCCGTGGCGAGCGTGCTCGTCGGGGTCGCGCTGCTGTTCGCGGGTGCCATCGTCGGAGTCCTGTCCGGCGGCCCGCCCCTCGCGCGGGCCTTACGGCAGCTCGCGATCGGGCTCGCTGCTGCCGGCATCACGTACGTCGTCGGGAGCGTCGTCGGCGCGGCTGTCGGCTGACGCGTTCCTCCGCGGGCCCGCCGGCGCGGCCGCCCGCAGGCTCCGCAAGGACGGTGCCTGCTGCGGCGCAGCCTTCGTCACCCGCATCTTGACGTCGACAGCGACCACGCCGGTCGGCCCGGCGAGCAGCGGGTTGACGTCCAGCTCCACGATCTCCGGCAGGTCCGCGGCGAGTACCGCCAACCGGACCAGGGTGTCCGCGACGGCCCCGAGGTCGGCGGCCGGGCGGCCGCGGGCCCCCGTCAGCATCGGCGCGCACCGCAGCGACAGCACCTGCTCGCGGGCCCGCTCCACTGTCAGCGGGAGCAGGCGCAGGGCCCGGTCGGCCAGCACGTCGGTGTAGATGCCGCCGGCGCCGACCAACACGAGCGGGCCGACCGTGTCGTCCACGACCACCCCGGCTGCCAGCTCCACCCGGTCGGTCCGGTGTGCCATCGGCTGTACGAGCGCCGCCGTCATGGCCGGGCCCAGCCGGTCCTGCATCTGCTCGAAGGCGCCGCGGACAGCGACGGCTGTCGCCAGACCCAGCCGGACCCCGCCGACGTCGCTCTTGTGCACCAGCCCGGGGCCCGCGGCCTTGAGGGCCACCGGCAGGCCCAGCTCGAGTGCGGCATCGGCGGCCTCATCGGCGCCGGTGACCAGCCGGCTGGCCAGGCAGTCGATCCCGTACGCCCGCAGGACGTCCGCGGCGACCTCCGGGTCCAGCCAGCCGCCACCCCCGGTCCGCTCCAGAGCGGCCTCGACGACGGAGCGGGCGTGCGTGCGGTCGGTGCCGGCCGGGACCGGCTGCCCCTCGAAGGGGCGGGCGTGCCACCGCGCGTGCGCGACGACCTTGCCCAGCGCCCGGGCCGCACGCTCGGGGAACTCGAAGCAGGGCGAGGTCAACCGGCCGGTCTCGTCGCGCAGCTCCGCCGGCGGCTGCGGGACGCCCGGGAAGCAGGCCAGCAGGGGCGTACCGGACGCGGCGCCCGCGCAGCTGCGCAACGCAGCGGCGTACACGCCCTCGCTGCCTCGCGTGAGCGGTGTGTAGATGGCCACGACGGCGTCGACGTCCGGGTCCGCCAGCGCGAGGGCGACCGCCCGCTCGTAGTCCTGCGGAGTCGCCGTCGCCAGCAGGTCCACCGGGTTGTCGACAGCCGCCGCCGGCGGGAGCAGCGCGCGCAGCGCCGCGCGGGTCGGCGCCGCCAGCGGGAGCACCGACAGCCCCGCCTGCTCGCAGGCGTCCGCGGCCAGGACACCCGGTCCCCCGCTGTTGCCGATGACCACGACCCGACTCCCACGCGGCCGCGGTGCCGTCGCCAGCACCAGCGCGATGTCGAACATCTCCGGCAGATCGTCGGCGCGCAGGACGCCCGCCTGCTCGAACAGCGCGTCCACGGCGACGTCCGGCGTGGCGGCGGCGGCGGTGTGCGACGTCCCGGCCCGGCTGCCGGCTGCCGACCGCCCGGACTTCACCACCACGATTGGCTTGCTGCGCCCGACCCGCGCCGCCACCCTGGCGAACCTGCGCGCGTTGCCGAACGACTCCAGGTAGAGCGCGACGACCGACGTCCGGTCGTCGCGCTCGAGGTAGGCCAGCAGGTCGTTGCCGCTGACGTCGGCCTTGTTGCCGGTCGAGACGAACAGCGACAGGCCCACACCGGAGGACTCGGCACGGCGCAGCGCGGCGACCCCGACCGCACCGGACTGCGAGACAAGCGCGATCGAGCCGGGCTGGGGCTCGGCGTCGCAGAACGTCGCGTTCAGGCTGACCAGCGGGTCGGTGTTGACCAGGCCGAGACAGTTCGGGCCGAGCAACCTCATGCTGTGCTCCCGGCACAGCCGCACCAGGTCCTCCTGCAGGGCGCGACCCTCGGGGCCGGTCTCGGCAAATCCCGCGCTCAACACCAGCAACGCGCGGGCGCCGGCCGCCGCGCAGTCCTGCGCGACCGCCAAGACCTGCTGCGCCGGCACGGCAATCACGACCAGGTCGACGGCCTCACCCACCTCGTCGACCCGCCCGTGCCCGGGACAGGCCGCGATCGGCGCCGACTGCCGGCCGACGGCGTGCACCTGCCCGTGGAAGCCCCCGTCGACGACGGCCCGCAGGACGATGCGCGCGATGCTGTCGGCGCGGCTGCTGCCGACGACGGCGATGGACCGGGGTGCCAGGGCCGGCAGCAGCGACGCGTGCTCGGCCTCACCCTCCCGAGCCTCGACGACCCCCTGGAAGTCCCGCGGTGCAGCGAGGTCGATCTCGGCCCGGGTGAGGCCGCGGGAGGACGTCCGGCGTACCAGCAGCCCGCTGTGGATGAACACGTCAAGCATCCCGGCGTTGTCGGTCATCACGTCCGCGAGGAAGGTCGTGATGCCTTGCTCGCGCGCCTCTTGAGCCAGGTGCTCCAGCAGGAGCGTCCCGAGACCGATGGCGTGGTGCTCGTCATCGATGAGGAACGCGACCTCCGCGACCGCGGGGTCGGACTCTGTCCGGAAGAAGCTGCCGACAGCGACGACACTGCCGTCGACCTCAGCGAGCAGCGTGCCCCGGTCGGGCGCCGACCGGACGACCCTGTCGACGTACCAGTCGCCGCTGGCCTCCTGGGCGCCGAAGTAGCGCAGCAGCCGGGTCCGCGGGGACAGCCGGGCGTTCAGCTCCCGGAGCACACCGTCGTCGTCGGGGAACGCCCGGCGCAGCTGGGCGATCCGGCCGTCCCGCAGCAGGACGTCAACCTGCCCCGCACGCTGGTCTGCCGCAGTCACCGCGACGTCCACCCGCTCAGTTCACCCATGTTGCGGAACGCTAGGGGCGGCGAGGCCCCGTGGGCAGGGCCTTTGGTCCCCGGGTCCGGTGTCACCAGTGATCCAGCAGGCGCCGGTCACGAGTATCTGACCGGCCCGGGACGTTGTGCCCTACCGGGCTGCGGCCGGGACGGCCACGCTTGAGGCCGGTCGGAGCAGTGAGGCGGCACGGTCGCCTGGTGCCGCCGACCCGGGCCTGGAGGAGGACCCCGTGCCCCACGTCGCCGCATCAGCACTTCCCCCGCTACCGATGGCGGGGGCCGACGAGCACGCCCGGCTGGCCTGGTACGCCGCCGTTGCCCGGTGGGCCCCCTCCAAGCACAACACCCAGCCGTGGCGCTTCGTCGTACGCGAAGACTGCCTGGACGTCTGGTCCGACCCCTCCCGGACCCTGGTCCGCACCGACCCGCACCGCCGGGAGCTGGTGCTGGCCTGTGGCGCGGCGATACACCTGGCGTGCGTCGCCGCGCGCGGAGCGGGTCGCGAGCCGGCTGTGGAACTGCTCCCGGACGGATCGGGCGCCCGGCTCGCCAGGATCACTGAGCGTGGTCCCTGGTCGACCTCGTCGCACGACCGGGCCCTGCTCGCGGCGGTACCCAGGCGGCGTACCGACCGCGGGCCACTGGACATCCGTTCACTGGACCTCGGCCTGCCCTACCGGCTACAGGACGCGGCGCAGTCCGAAGGGGCGCTCCTGCGGCTGGTCATCACTCCCGGCGACCGCGCCAGCCTGGCGGACCTGGTCGTACGCGCCGACCGGCTGCTCGTCCGCGAAGGTGGGGCCGATGAGGAGCTCTCGCCGTGGCTGCGTGAACCCGGCGACGACCGGCTGGACGGCGTGCCGACCGACCACACCCGTGGGCCGGCAGCGTCATACCGAGCCGAGTTCGTACAGCGGGACTTCTCGTCGGCACGCTCCAGGCCGGGGCAGGATCGCCCCGGGCCGGACCATGCGCTCGTGGGCGTGCTCTGCAGCCCTGGCGACACCGTCATCGACCGGGCGCGCGCCGGGCGGGCGCTGGCCGCGGTCCTGCTCGAGGCCAGCGTCGGCGGCGCCAACGCCTCCTACCTGGACCAGCCCGTCGAGGAGCCGGCAATGCGCCTGCAGCTGCGCCAGCAGCTCGCTCTGCTGGGAATTCCGCAGCTGGTGCTGCGGATCGGGGCCGGCGCCCCGGTCGCCCCGACACCTCGCCGTCTCGTGGACGACGTCACCCTCGGCTGCTGAGGTCCATCGCCCGACCGCCCTTCGACTCTGACCTGTCCGCTGCAGGTAAAGACACTGATCGTCGAACCTGGGAAAGGATGTGCGCCGTGCTCGACATCGTGGTGGGGATCGACGACACCGTGTCCTCGAGGTGCGCGCTCGACCGCGCCCTGCTGCAGGCCGAGGCGAACGGCCGCCGGCTGCGAGTCCTACACGCCTGGACCTCCTCGGTGTGGCTCGGCGGGACGCCCGGCATTCCGTACGGCGCTGCAAACATCGCCCAGGACAGCGAAGCACTCGCGCTGGCGGTCGCGGAAGGCCTGCTGGCGCAGGCCCGCACCAGACATCCGGGCGGCCCGGCGCAGGTGCAGGTCGAGGCGGGGGAGGGCGAACCCGGCCGACTGCTCGTGCGCGCCTCGGTGGACGCCGGCCTGCTCGTCGTGGGTAACCACGGCCACGGCGCCGTGGCGAGCGCCGTGCTCGGTTCCGCGACCGCGTACGTGCTGCACCATGCCGCCTGCCCCGTGATGGTCGTCCCGGCACACGGCCCGACTGTGAACACGTTCCGGCGCGTCGTCGTCGGCGTCGACGGCTCACCGAGCTCACGCTCCGCGCTGCGCTGGGGCCTGGACGCCGCGCGGCGACTCGGCTGCCCGCTCGTCGCCGCGCACGCCTGGCTCAGCACCGACCTACCGGCCCCGGTACCGGCCACACCCGGCCTCCCGGCGTACGAGGCGGCGACGCGCGCCTGGCTGCTGCAGGAGCTCGAGGACACCCTGCCCGCCGACAACAACGTCGACGTGGTCCCGATGCTCACCCACAGCAGCCCGGCCTGGGGCCTTCTGGACACGGCCACGCCGGACGACGTTCTCGTGGTCGGCTCGCGGGGTCGCGGGGGCTTCGCCAGCCTGGTGCTCGGCTCGGTCGCCACCCAGTGCGCCGAGCACGCTTCGAGCACGGTCGTGGTCGTCCGCGCCGGGCAGGAACGCCTCGAGCCACCCGCCGCCCCGGACGCCGACACGCAACTGCACACCATCGTCGGTTGACGGTGGCTGCGGGCCTGCCGGACACCGAGCTGGTCCAGACCCACACCGCCTGCCTGCTGCTGACCGGGTCGCACGTGCTGAAGTGGAAGAAGCCCGTGGACCTGGGTTTTGTGGATTTCCGCCGCCGCGAGGCCCGGCTGGCGGCCTGCCGGGCGGAGGTGGCGCTGAACAACCGCCTGGCCCCGGACGTCTACCTGGGGGTCGGCGAGGTGCACGACCCCGAGGGGCGCCCGTGCGAGCCGTACGTGCTGATGCGCCGGATGCCCGCGGGGCTGCGCCTGTCGACGCTGGTCCTCGCCGGCCAGGACGTCACCGCCCACATCGACGCCATCGCCCGCACCCTGGCGGACTTCCACTCCCGCTGCGAAGTGCCTGCGGACGCCGAGAACGTTGCCTCGGCGCGGCGGCTGCGCGAGCTCTGGGACGACGCGCTCGTCGTCCTGGCACGCCACCTACCGCAGCGCGACCTCGATCGCGCTGTCGCGCTGCTGGAGCAGTTCCTGGCCGGCCGGGGCTCCCTGCTGGCGGAACGGGCCGTCCGGGGCTTCGTACGCGACGGGCACGGCGACCTACTGGCGGATGACATCTTTTGCCTGTCGGACGGCCCACGGATCCTGGACTGCCTGGACTTTGCGCCCGAGCTGCGGTGTGGAGACGTCGTCGGTGACGTGGCCTTCCTGGCGATGGACCTCGAGCACCTCGGTGCACCGGCAGTCGCGCGGCGGCTCTGGGCGCGCTACCGCGAGTTCTCCGGCGAGACCCACCCGGTCACGCTTGAGTTCTTGTACACGGCCTACCGCGCCGCGGTACGGGCCAAGGTCGCCTGCGTACGGGCCGAGCAGCTGCCGGCATCGGAACGCTCTGAGCAGCTGGAGCAGGTGGCCTCGCTGTTCGGCCTTTCCCTGCGCTACCTGGCGCGCACCCGCGTGCAGCTCATCCTGGTCGGTGGCCTGCCGGCCTCGGGGAGCTCGACGCTGGCTGCCGCGCTCGCCGACCGTCGGGGGCCGCTGCTGCACAGCAGCGATCTCGTACGGCATGAACTGTTCGGCGTCGCACCCGCGTCAGCGCCCTACGAAGGAACGATGTACGCAGCGCAGCCGACCGCCCGCGTCTACGCCGTCCTGCTCGAGCGAGCCCGCACCGAGCTGGAACGCGGCCACAGCGTCGTCCTGGACGCCTCCTGGAGCCGCGCGTCTCATCGCCAGGCTGCCCGCGAGCTGGCGACCGACACCCGCAGCGAGCTCGTCGAGCTGGACTGCCATGTCCCCGACGCGGTCGCCGAGACCCGCCTCGCGCAGCGAGCATCGACGCACCCCTCGGACGCAGATGCAGCCGTACGCTCGGCGATGCGCAGCCGGGCTGAGCCGTGGCCCACCGCGCACGTCATCGACACTGCCGGTCCCGTGCAGACGGCCCTTGACCACGCCCTGCGCTTCATGGACGCCGGCACCGAGGAGAGGCCTTCATGACGACCACGCGGAGCAGCGAGCGTGCCACCCCCGGTGGCGCCGGACCTTTGGACGCCGAGCAGCTTGACCGCCTGGACGCCTGGTGGCGCGCGGCCAACTACCTCTCGGTCGGGCAGATCTACCTGATGGACAACGCACTTCTGCGCGAGCCGTTGGCCCCCGCCCACGTCAAGCCCCGGCTGCTCGGGCACTGGGGCACCACGCCCGGCCTGAACCTGCTCTACGCCCACGCCAACCGGGTCATCCGGGCCCGCGACCTCAACGCGGTGTTCGTGGCCGGGCCCGGCCACGGTGGCCCCGGACCGAATGCCTGCGCGTGGCTGGAGGGCACCTACTCCGAGCTCAGCTCCCTGATCACCCGTGACGCGCAGGGGATGGCGCGGCTGTTCCACCAGTTCTCCTTCCCGGGCGGCGTGCCGAGCCACTGCGCGCCGGAGACGCCGGGCTCCTTCCACGAAGGCGGTGAGCTCGGCTACTCGCTGGTGCACGCCTTCGGCGCGGTGTTCGACAACCCTGACCTGGTTGCCTTCTGCGTCGTCGGTGACGGCGAGGCCGAGACCGGGCCGCTGGCGGCGAGCTGGCACGTCAACAAGTTCCTCAACCCCCGCCGCGACGGCGCCGTGCTGCCGGTGCTGCACCTCAACCAGTACAAGATCGCGAACCCGACCGTGCTGGCTCGCATCCCGGAGGCGGAGCTCCTTGAGCTGCTGCGCGGATACGGCTACGAGCCGCATGTCGTACGCGCCGAGCTGGGCAGCGACCCGGCCGTGGCCCACCAGTCACTCGCGGGGGTCCTCGACACCTGCCTGGACCGGATCGCCGAGATCCAGGGCGACGCGCGCTCGGGTGGTCAGGCCCGCCGGCCGGCCTGGCCGATGATCGTCCTGCGTACGCCCAAGGGCTGGACGGGGCCCTCGGTCGTCGACGGCAAGCAGGTCGAGGGGACCTTCCGAGCGCACCAGGTGCCGCTGTCCGCGGTGCGCACCAACCCCGGACACCTGGCGGAGCTGGAGGCCTGGCTGCGCTCGTACCGCCCCGAGGAGCTCTTCGACGCTGCCGGCGCTCCCACCCGTGACCTGCTGGAGCTGCCACCGACCGGCGACCGGCGGATGAGCGCCAACCCGGTCGCCAACGGCGGGCTGCTGCTGCGCGACCTCGAGCTGCCGAACTTCCGGCCGTACGGCGTGGACGTGCCGACACCCGGCCAGAGCTCGCACGAGGCGACCCGGGTGCTCGGGAGCTGGCTGCGCGATGTCGTCGACCGCAACCGCAGCAACTTCCTGCTGTTCGGGCCCGATGAGGTAGCCAGCAACCGGCTGGGTGACGTGCTCGAGGTGACCGGTCGCGACTGGTACGGCGAGGTCGGCCCGTACGACGAACGCCTCGACCCGGACGGCCGCGTCGTCGAGGTGCTGTCCGAGCACCTGTGCGAGGGCCTGCTCGAGGGCTACCTGCTGACCGGTCGGCACGGTCTGTTCACCTGCTACGAGGCCTTCATCCACATCGTCGACTCGATGTTCAACCAGCACGCCAAGTGGCTGGAGGCGAGCTCGAAGGTGCCGTGGCGACGGCCGATCGCCAGCCTGAACTACCTGCTGTCGTCGCACGTCTGGCGGCAGGACCACAATGGCTCGACGCACCAGGACCCGGGCTTCCTCGACGTCGTGATGAACAAGAAGCCGAATATCGTCCGGGTCTACCTGCCGCCGGACACCAACACCCTGCTGAGCACGATGGACCACTGCCTGCGCAGCCGGCACTACGTCAACGTCGTCGTCGCCGGCAAGCAGCCGCAGCTGGACTACCTGCCGATGGACGAGGCGGTCCTGCACTGCACCCGCGGGATCGGGATCTGGGACTGGGCCGGCACCGAGGCGCTGCTCGGCGGCTCCAGTGCGCTGCCCGACGTCGTCCTGGCGTGCGCCGGCGAGATACCGACGCTCGAGGCGCTCGCCGCCGCCGACATCCTGCGGCGCGACCTGCCGGAGCTGCGCGTCCGCTTCATCAATGTCGTGGACCTGATGCGGCTGCTGCCCGACACCGAGCACCCGCATGGGCTCTCCCACGCGGAGTTCGACGCCCTGTTCACGGTGGACCGCCCGGTGGTGTTCGCCTTCCACGGCTACCCGTGGCTGGTGCACCGCCTGACGTACAGCCGGCACAACCACCACGGCCTGCATGTCCGTGGCTACAAGGAGAACGGCACCACCACCACACCGTTCGACATGGTGATGCTCAACGACCTGGACCGCTACCACCTGGTGATGGACGTCATCGACCGGGTGCCGGGTCTGGGGGCCCGGGCCGCCCCACTGCGTCAGCAAATGACGGACGCCCGGGCCCGGGCTCGGGCCTGGACGCGGGAACACGGCGAGGATGTCCCGGAGGTCTCGGCTTGGACCTGGCCCTACGCATGACGCTTGCGCTCGTCGTCAACGCCGGCAGTACGTCGGTGAAGGTCAGCCGGCTCACGCGGGACGGCGCGCAGTGGTCGACCGTCGCGCGTGACGAAAGCCTGGCCGGCGCGCTTTCCGCCGCCGCAGGGGTGTCGTACGTCCTGCACCGGGTGGTGCACGGCGGCGACCGATTGCGACCGGTTGTTGTCGACGATGCGGTCATGGCCTCGCTGCGGGCCCTCTCGGAGCTCGCGCCCCTGCACCAGCCGCCGGCACTGGACGCGCTGGAGCAGGCCCGCGAGGCCCTGCCGGACACGCGTCACGTGGCCTGCTTCGACACGGCCTTCCACACCACGATCCCGGCTGCTGCCCGGACATACGCGCTGCCCGCGCGGTTGCGGGAGCTGGTGCACGTGGTCGGCTTCCACGGCCTTTCGCATGCCTGGAGCGCCGGCTGCGCAGCCAAGTCGTATCCGGCAGCGCGCCGGGTGCTGGTCGCGCATCTCGGCGGTGGCGCGTCGCTGTGCGCGGTCCTGGACGGGCGCAGCGTCGCGACGACGATGGGCTTCACGCCGCTGGACGGCCTGGTCATGGGCACCCGCAGCGGCTCGGTCGATCCTGGTGCGTTGCTCTGGCTGTCGCGGACGGCCGGCGAGGACCTCGATGCGGTGCTGGAGCGCGAGAGCGGGCTGCTCGGGCTGTGTGGGACCGCTGACCTGCGCGAGGTGCTCGCCAGGGCGCTCGTCGGCGACGAGGCGGCCGTTCTCGCCCGCGAGGTGTACCTGCACCGGCTCGTCACGTCGATCGGGGCCATGGTCGCCGCTCTCGGTGGGCTCGACGTGCTGGTGTTCACCGGCGGCGCGGGCGAGCACTCCGCCGCACTGCGTCGGCTGGTGACCGACCGACTCGGCTGGCTCGGTGTCGCGTCGTCTGCCGGTACTGAGGTGCGTGACGGCGTCGACGGGGAGCACGGCACAGCGTGGGTCGCGAGCGCGCCTGCGGGCACAGGGCAGGCGTCCGACGCATCGAGAACGGACGTGGGATCGAACGCCGAAGCGACGTCGCGCTCCAGGGTCCACGTGCTCGTCGTGGAGGCTCGCGAGGACCTCCAGATGGTCGCGGACGCCGCCGACCTGCTCGTCGGATACGCGCCGACCGTTTGCGGCAGCCGTCGGGCGGGTTGACGCCGCCTGCCACCGGCCTGCACCTTCGGGTCGATGAAGATCGGCCCAATCCGAGCGGGACCGCCACCCGCCACCCGCCGCGAGCAGCGTGGCCCGGCGCCAGAGCCCTCCCCAAGGTCCGGCCTGGCATCAGACAGACGGCGGCGCTGTTTTCGTTGCGGGGAGAAGCCCCTGTGTTCCGGGCACTGTCTTCCTGCTCGCCAGGCAGTATCCACGCTGAGCCCACCCCCCTCATCGGCTTGGCCTGTCGGTCCAGCCGTCGGCGGAGAG
>ENA-OBIO01000430-OBIO01000430.1-metagenomes-genome-assembly--contig:-NODE-430-length-22483-cov-5.73676_pt1 | contig 22483 bp, 22 predicted proteins | sample MGYA00153383_OBIO01 | MGnify analysis MGYA00153383 | reverse complement strand
TGCGCGATCTTCAGTGCCTGCTTGACGTTTTGCTCGACGAGAAAGATCGTGATGCCATCGGCGTTGATCTCGCGCAGCTTGCGAAAGATGTCTTGCACGATGATCGGCGCCAGGCCCATCGAGGGCTCGTCGAGCAGCAGCAGGCGCGGTTTGGCGAGCAGCGCGCGGCCGATCGCGAGCATCTGCTGCTCGCCGCCGGAGAGGTTGCCGGCGAGCGCGTCGATGCGCTCGGCGAGGCGCGGAAAGAGTGTGAGTACGCGTTCCAGATCGCTCGCGATCGCGTGCCGGTCTTTGCGCCGGTAAGCGCCGAGTTCGAGGTTCTCGCGCACGGTGAGCGTCGTCAGGATCGCTCGGCCTTCGGCCACCTGCACGAGGCCGCGCTCGACGATCTGGTGCGTCTTCAGCTTTGTCAGCTCTTCGCCTTCGAACCGGATCGAGCCCGACTTCGGTTTGACGAGCCCCGACAGCGCCAGCAGCGTCGTCGATTTGCCCGCGCCGTTCGCGCCGACCAGCGTGCGGATCTCGCCGGCATCGACCTCGAAGCTGATGCCTTGCACCGCTTCGATGTGGCCGTACGCCACTTGTAAATCGCGTACTTCGAGCAGGCTCATGCGGCCACCTCGTCGTCGTCATCGCGACCCAGATACGCCTCGATCACAGCCGGGTCGTTCTTGATCTGCGCCGGCGTGCCCTCTGCAATGATCTTGCCGAAGTTGAGCACCGCGATGCGCTCGCACAGCCCCATCACGAAGCGCATGTCGTGCTCGATCATGAAGACCGTGAAGCCGCGCTTGGCTATTCTCGTGATCACCTCCATCAGCGCGACCTTCTCACCGCTGTTCATGCCGGCCACGGGTTCGTCGAGCAGCAGCAGCTTCGGCTGCGTGGCAAGCGCGCGCGCGAGTTCGAGCTTGCGCTGGTCGCCGTAGGACAGGTTGTCGGCGGTGTCATGCGCCTTCGCGTCGAGTCCGACCCAGCCGAGCAACTCGTGCGCTCGGTCGCGTGCGCGCTGCTCCTGCGCGCGAAAATTCGGCAGCGAGAACAGCCAACCCGGCAGTCCGTAGTCGAGGTGCGCGTGCATGCCGACGACGACGTTTTCGATCAGCGTCATTTCCTTGAAGACGCGGATGTTCTGGAACGTGCGGCCGAGGCCGAGCCGCGTGATCTGGTGCGGCTTGATGCCGACGAGGCTCTTGCCGCCGAACTCGATGTTGCCGCCGCTCGGCGCGAGCAGGCCGGTGATCAGGTTGAACACGGTGGTTTTGCCGGCGCCGTTCGGGCCGATCAGGCCGAACACCTGGCCTTCGGGCACCTGGAAGCTCACGTCTTGCAGCACGCTCAGGCCACCGAAGCGCTTCGACACATGGCTGAGCTCGAGCATCACTTCGCGCCTCGCCCGAACCACGACTTGAAGCGCTGCGGATCCCACAAACCCTTCGGCAAAAACAGCACGATCAGCACCAAGATCGCGCCGTTGATCATCGTTCTGAAGTCGCGGAAGTCGCGCAGCAACTCAGGCAGCAATGTGACGATCGCCGCGCCGAGCACCGGCCCGGTCAGGCCGCCGGTGCCGCCGAGGATCGTCATCGTCAGGATGTCGACGCCGCGGTCGAATCCGAACTCGCTCGGGCCGATGAAGAACGTCAGGTGCGCGTTCAAGGCGCCGGCCAGCCCGGCGATGCCCGCACCGAGCGCGAACGCGAGCATCTTGTGCGCATTGACCGCGATGCCCATCAACGAAGCGGCGACCGCATCTTCCTTGATCGCCTCGAACGCGCGGCCGATGCGCGAGCGGCGCAAGCGCCACAGGATCAGCAGCGTGACCCCGAGCGACGCGGCCACATGCCACCATTGCGTGAGCTGCGGGATGCCGTTCAACCCGAGCGCGCCGCCGGTCAGCGAATCGGCATTCAAGATCAGCACGCGCACCACTTCGCCGAAGCCGAGCGTGGCCATCGCGAGGTAGACACCCGATAGCCGCAGCGTCGGCCCGCCGATGGCGAGCGCGACCACGGTGGGCGCTGCGATGCCGGCCGCGAGCGCGACCGGAAACGGCGCGCCGTAGTTCATCGTCAAGATCGACGCGGTGTACGCGCCGATGCCCATGAACGCCGCGTTCGCCATCGCGAGCAGCCCGCACGAAAGCGTGAGCCAGATCGACAAGGCCAGCAGTGCGTTGATGCCGATCGTGAGCACCAGGTTGCTGTAGATCTGCCAAAAGTTCTCGAACCAATCCATGCGTGGTCAGGCTTTCCGTTCGAGCACCTTGCCGAACATGCCTTGCGGGCGCAACAGCAGCACGATGAACAGCAGGCCGAAAGCGACCGCGTCGCGCATCGTCGAGCCGATGTAGGCGACCGACATCACTTCGGCGAAGCCGAGGAAGAGACCGCCGATCAGCGCGCCGCGAATGTCGCCCATGCCGCCCAAGATGATCACCGCGATGCCCTTGTGCAGCATCGGCTGGCCCATCAGCGGGAACACCGCATTCGAGTACAGCGCGATCAGCACGCCGCTCACGCCACCGAGCGCGGCGGCCGTGAACGAAGTCAGGTAGAACAGGCCTTCGACGTTGATGCCGAGCAGCATCGCCGCCTTCGGTGATTCGGCGATCGCACGCAATGCGCGGCCGAGCTGGGTCTTGCGCATCACGATCAACAGCCCGGCCATCAGCCCGAACGACAGCGCGATGATCGCGACCTCGAGCACGCTGATTTGCACGCCCCAGAAGTGCAGTTGCTGGTCGGGCACCAAGTCGCTCGGAAAACGGAGGTTCTCAGCGCCGAACAGGCCTTGCGATGCGTTGTTGAAGAAGATCGCCAGCCCGATCGTCGCGATCATCGGAATCAAGTGCGGCGCATCGCGCCGACGCAGCGGCTTGAGCACGATGTAATCGATCGCGAGCCCGAACGCACCGGCAACGAAGAAGGCCGCGAACAATGCCGCCCAGAGCGGGAAGGCGAGCCGGGTCACTACCTGCAGCGCTGCGTACGCGCCGATCATGAAGATCGCGCCGTGCGAGAGGTTGATCACGCCGAGCACGCCGAACACCAGCGTGAAGCCGAGCGCGAACAGCGCGTACACGCAGCCCAGCGAGAGGGCGTTGACGAGTTGCTGCTCGAGCATTGCGGCGGTGTCTTACTTCTCGATCGAGTACTTGCCGCCTTTGGTGACCGACACGATCGCCGCCTGCTGCGCGTCGTAGCCGGCAGGCTTGCCGTCTTTGCCCATCGCCTGGCGGAACTTGAACGGGCCGGTCGCCCCGAGGTGAGTGACCGCGGGCAGCGCGTCGCGCAGCGCTTTGCGGTCGCTCTCGAGGTTGCCGCTGAGCTTGATCTTGCCGAGCGCGGTCGCAACAATGTTCATCGCGTCGTAAGCCTGCGCGCCGAACTGGTCCGGTGCCGACTTGTACTTCTGCGTGTAAGCGACGACGAAGTGCTGGTTCTCTTTGGTCTGGTTGCCGAGCGCCCACGGGCTGCCGACCCACAGGTTGTCGCTCTTCTCTTTGGCCAAATCGAAGATCTTGACCGAGTTCATGCCGTTGCCGCCGATGAACGGCAGGTCGATGCCCAATTGGCGCGCCTGCACCATGATCGGCGCGCCTTCGGCGATCAGCGCCGACAGCACGATCGCATCGGCGCCGTTGGCTTTGATTTTGGTGAGCTGCGCTTTGAAATCGACATCGCCCTTGGCGAAAGTTTCGGTCGTCGTGACCGGCACCTTCAGGTTTTCGAGCGCTTTCTTGAACGCGTCGTAGCCGCTCTTGGTGAACACGTCGTCGTTGCCGTACAGCACCGCGACTTTGCCGATCTTGGCCTGCTTGATCGCCACGCGCAGTGTTTCGGGCAACACATCGGCCTCGGTCACCGAGTTGCGAAACACGTGGTCGCCGATCGAGGTGATGCCGTCGGCGGTGTTCGAGGTGCCGAACACCACGACCTTGGCGGCCTGCGCGATCGGGTCGGCCGCCTGGGCCGAGTTCGACAGCGTCGGCCCGAACAGCATCAGCACCTTGTCTTGAAAGATCAGCTTCTTGAAAACATCGATCGCCTGCTCTTTCTTGCCGGCTTCGTCTTCGAACTGGATCGAGATCTTGTTGCCCTTGACGCCACCCGCGGCGTTGAGCTCGTCGACGGCAAGTTGCAGGCCGTTCTTGATCGACTGGCCGTACTGGCTGGCCGGGCCCGACAGCGCTTCGGCCGCGCCCAGCTTGATGTCGGCGGCAAGGGCCGACAGCGAAAAACCGAAGGCACCGGCCGCGATCAGGGTGGTCTTCAGCGCGCGGGTGCGCAAGGTGGCGAATGCGGTCATGTGTGTCTCCGGGGCGGTTCGGCGTTGGATGAAGCGAGTGCGGTGTGCGCCTCGGCTTCACGCGCTGCGACATGGGCACCAAAGCCCTGCGCGGAAGCAGCAGACGAGTTTATCCGACCGCCCGGCCCGCCCCGCGGCGTGCAGGCCTGGGCGAATGCTCAGAGCGAGTGAGCGTGTTCGGACGGTCGGGCGACGCGCGGTTTTGCAGCAGCAGGCGAGGCTGCGAGGCCAGCGTCGGCGCTTGCCACATCGGTGGGCCGGGCCGTGCGGGCGGCGCCGAAACCGAGTGCCCTGCTGGTCAGCCAAACCAACGCCACGAAACTGCCCATGCCGGCGAGGGCAAAGACGAGCAGCATCGCGGCAAGGGTCCAGTCGGGGCTCTCGAAAGCAAAGCCCGACGCAGCGAACGCCGTGACGAACCAAGCCGCACGCCGCCCCCGCGGCAGCAGCAAGCTGCCCTGTGCGAAGGCATAGCCGATGCACGTGATGAAGGCCAGCAACAGTTGCAACTGGCTCATCGATTCGAGGCTGCCGAATACGTCACCGAGAACCGACATGGTCACCCTCCCCAGGGTCGCCGGCTGATCGCCGACAAACCGATTAAACAGCGATCGACGGGCCGCGTCGCATGCGCGGGTCGTGCGGGCGTGTAGGAGTTGTCCTGTTTTGTGAAAACGCAAGGCCCGCGTTGCGCCGCACCCGCACGATGCGGCCATTGATACGGCTTAAGCGTGCGTAAAGCGTCGCGCAAGCGAGCCAACCCTGTCTGCGGGCGGCGCTTGCCGAGCGTTCAGCAAACAACGCTCAATCAACGGAACAAGCATGAAAAACATCATTGCGGCAACACTGTTCGCCTTCTGCGCAATTGGAACCGTCGGATCGGCGACTGCGCAGCCCAGCGTCGGCGTCTCGATCGGCATCAACCAGCCGGGCGTGTACGGCCGCATCGACATCGGCGATGCGCCGCGCCCCGCGCTGGTGTACGCAGAGCCAGTGCTGATCATGCCGCCGCGTGTCGTCGTGCAACAGGCGCCGATTTATCTGTACGTGCCGCCGACGCAGCAGCAAAACTGGCGCCGCTACTGCGGAAGCTACAACGCCTGCGGTCAACCCGTGTACTTCGTGCGCGACCAGTGGGTGCGTGAACGTTACGAGCAAGACCACCCGGATTGGGATCGTGGTCGACACAAAGGTTGGGACAAGCACGACAAGTACGACAAAAAAGAGAAGAAAGACAAGGGTGACAAGCACGGTGGCCGGGGCCGTGGAAGTGACCGCGACGACTGATCTCGAAGCCAGCGATGCTGCGCAGAAGCTTGCTCGTCACGGCCGGGTTGGGTGTGGCCGGGCCGGCCTTGCTGGCAGCGTGCGCCGCACCTCGGGTCCGCACTGCTTCGCATTCGACCGTTGACGCCACCGATCTGGCGCTGCTGAACCGCCTGACCTGGGGCGTCGACACCGCCGCGCTGGCTGCCCTGAATCGCCTTTCGCGTCGCGACTACCTGCAAGCCCAACTTCACCCCGACGCAGGCGCGCGGCTGCCGGCGGGCGCGCAGGCGCAGATTGACGCTTCGCCGCTGCGCCAGAAGCCGATGCTGGCCTCGGTCGCCGAGATGGCACAGAGCCGCCGCGACGCCGATGGGTTGGCCGACGACAACGCCAAAAAGGCCGCGCAACAGGCCTATCAGCAAGCCATGAACCGCCTCTCTCGCGACGCCGCAACAGAGATGCTGCTGCGTGCGCTGTACTCGCCCCACCAGTTGCAAGAGCAGCTCTCGTGGTTCTGGTTCAACCACTTCAACGTGCACCAGTACAAGAGCAACCTGCGCGCGATGGTCGGCGACTACCAAGACCAGTTGCGCAGCCGCGCGCTCGGCAAGTTCCGCGGTCTGCTGATCGCGAGCGCGACCCACGCCGCGATGATCCGTTACCTCGACAACGAGCAAAACGCCGCAAACCGCATCAACGAAAACTTCGCGCGCGAGGTGATGGAGTTGCACACGCTCGGCGTCGACGGCGGCTACTCACAAAAAGACGTGCAAGAACTGGCACGCGTGCTCACCGGCTTGGGGCTGAACTTCAGCGACAACTCACCGAAGCTGAAGCCGGCGCAGCAGGCGCTCTACGTGCGCCAGGGCGCGACCGAGTTCAATCCGGCGCGCCACGATGCGGGCGAGAAGCTCGTGCTCGGCGTGAAGGTACCGGCCGGCGGCGGCTGGGACGAGGTCATCGCGCAGCTGACCCGCCTGGCGCGCCACCCGTCGACCGCGCGCCACATCAGCACCAAGCTCGCCGTTTGCTTCGCGGCCGACGTGCCGCTGCCGGCGCTGGTCGACCGCATGAGCCGCGCGTTCGCTGCGAGCGATGGCGACATCGCCGTCACGCTGCAGGCGATGTTCGACGCGCCCGAGTTCGCGCCCTCGCTCGCGCGCAAGTTCAAGGACCCGGTGCACTACGTGGTCTCGGCCGTGCGCCTGGCCTACGATGGCCGGCCGATCCTCAACACCGCGCCGATGCTGGGCTGGCTCAACCGCCTCGGCGAAGGCCCGTACAACCGTCAGACGCCCGACGGTTACCCGATGACCGAGGCTGCGTGGTCAGGCTCGGGCCAGATGGGCACGCGCTTCGAGATCGCTCGCGTGATCGGCAGCGGCAGTGCCGGGCTGTTCCGGCCAGAAGGCGCGAATGCGGTCGACGCACCGGCCTTTCCGCAGCTCTCGAACGCGCCTTACCACGCGGTGCTGGCACCCACGCTCGGCGAGCGCACCCGCGCGGCGCTGGACGGCGCGGCCTCACCGCAAGAGTGGAACGCGCTGTTGCTCTCGTCGCCCGAATTCATGTTTCGCTGATCTGTTTCGCTGAACCGACACCGGAGACCACACCATGCAACGCAGACACTTCCTGCAAGGCGCCGCGGCACTGCCACTGGCCGCCAGCAGCGTGCGCTTGATGGCCGCTGCGAAGGGCACGCCCCGCGTGTTGCTCGTCTTCTTGCGTGGTGCCTACGACGCCGCGAGCCTGCTGGTGCCGGTGGGCAGCAGTTTCTACTACGAGCAGCGCCCGAACATCGCCATCGCGCGGCCCGGCAGCGCGGCCGATGCGGCGATCCCGCTGAACGCCGAGTGGGCGTTGAACCCGGCGCTGGTCGACTCGATGCTGCCGCTGTTCGAGCGCAAGCAACTCGCGTTCGTGCCGTTTGCCGGCACCGACGACGTCTCGCGCAGCCACTTTGAAACGCAAGACAGCATCGAGCTCGGCCAGCCGCTGACCGGCCCGCGCGACTTCCAATCCGGCTTCTTGAACCGGCTCGCCAAGGTGCTGGGTGCGGGCGCGGCAGCCGTCGATTCGATCGCGTTCACCAGCCAGCTGCCGTTGACGTTTCGCGGTGACGTGCAAGTGCCGAACCTCGCGCTCGCGAATCTGGGCAAGCCCGCGGTCGATGCGCGCTTGGCGCAGCTGATCGCCGGCATGTACGAGGGCTCGCCGCTCGCAGGCGAGGTGCGTACGAGTTTCACGGTGCGCGACGAGGCGATGCGCGAAATCAGTGGCGCGGCCCAAGACAGCATGGTCGGCGAAATGGTTGGCGCCAATCGCAACGCGATCACCGCAAAAGGCTTCGAAGGCGAGGCGCGACGCATCGCGCGGTTGATGCGCGAGCGCTATCACCTCGGCTTCGTTGATGTCGGTGGTTGGGACACGCACGTGGCGCAGGGCGCGGGTACCGGCTACCTCGCAAACCGGCTTACCGAGCTCGGCAAGGGCTTGGCCGCGTACGCCGACGAGATGGGCCCGGCCTGGAGCGACGCGACCATCGTCGTCATCAGCGAATTCGGCCGCACGTTCAAGGAAAACGGCAACCGCGGCACCGACCACGGCCACGGCAGCGTCTACTGGGTGCTCGGCGGCGCGGTGCGCGGCGGGCGCGTGCTCGGCGAGCAGGTGGCCGTGGCGCCCGGCAGCCTGTTCCAGAACCGCGACTACCCCGTGCTCAACGAATACCGCAGCGTGCTCGGCGGCCTGTTCGCACGGCTCTTCGGGCTTTCGCCGGCGCAGGTGCAGCAGGTGTTCGCGGGTGTCTCGGGGCGAGACATCGGGCTGGTCTGAGGGCGCTCGCGCGACCGCGCGGGCAGCAAAAAGGGCCCGATGTAAATCAGGCCCTTCGGGTGTTGGTGCCGGAGAAAGGAGTCGAACCCTCGACCTTCTCATTACGAATGAGCTGCTCTACCAACTGAGCTACACCGGCGTGGTCTTGTCAGATTTGCTGGAGTTAGACGCTGCGAGCCACTCCAGCGAAGAGCACGATTCTAGCCGACGGCCGCGCGCTACTTGAGCGCGAACGGTGTGAGCTTCTTGGGCACGGCGATGTTCTTCAATGTCACGTAGACCGGCAGGCCGCTTTTGTACTTCGGGTAGTCCTCGCCCTGGATCAGCGGCGTGAGGTAGCGGCTGCATTTCTCGGTGATGCCGAAGCCGTCTTTGGTGATGAAGTCGCGCGGCATGAATTTCTCGACGTTCGCGACCTTCGCCAACTCGGCGACGCCGATTTTGTATTTGTACGGCACGTCGGAAATGCGCTCGACCGTTGGCATCACCGCGTTGCGCCCGGCCAGCGCCAGCTCGACCGCTTTGCAGCCCAGCTCGTAGGCCTGCTTCACGTCGGTCGCCGAGGCGATGTGTCGCGCGGCGCGCTGCAGGTAGTCGGCCACGGCCCAGTGGAACTTGTAGCCGAGTGCCTGCTTGACCATGTTGGCCACGACCGGCGCCGCGCCACCGAGTTGCGCGTGGCCGAAGGCGTCGCGCGCGCCCTGCTCGGCGAGAAAAGTGCCGTCGGCGTGGTGGCAGCCCTCGGAGACGACGACGGTGCAAAAGCCGTGCGCCTTCACGAGCTTGTCGACCCGCTTCAGGAACTTGGCTTCGTCGAACACGATCTCGGGGAACAGGATGACGACCGGGATGCCGTGCGCTTCAACCAGCCCGCCAGCTGCAGCGATCCAACCCGCGTGCCGGCCCATCACCTCGACGACGAACACCTTGGTCGAGGTCGCGGCCATCGAGCGCACGTCGAACGAGGCTTCGAGCGTCGACACCGCCACGTATTTCGCGACCGAGCCGAAGCCGGGGCAGCAGTCGGTGATCGGCAAGTCGTTGTCGATCGTCTTCGGCACATGGATCGCCTGCAGCGGGTAGCCCATTTGCTCGCTCAACTGGCTGACCTTGAAGCAGGTGTCGGCCGAATCGCCGCCGCCGTTGTAGAAGAAGTAGCCGATGTCGTGGGCCTTGAACACCTCGATAAGGCGCTCGTATTCGCGGCGGTTCGCATCGAGCGATTTCAGCTTGAAGCGGCACGAGCCGAACGCGCCCGAGGGTGTGCTGCGCAGCGCAGCGATCGCCGTGGCGCTTTCCTTGCCGGTATCGATCAGGTCTTCGGTCAGCGCGCCGATGATGCCGTTGCGGCCGGCGTAGACCTTGCCGATGCGGTCTTTGTGCTGGCGTGCGGTTTCGATCACACCGCAGGCCGAGGCGTTGATCACGGCCGTGACGCCGCCAGATTGTGCGTAGAACGCGTTCTTCTTCTTGGCCATCTGTGTCGACTCCTTCGGTGTCAGTTTGCCAGCGCGTTCGTGACGATCTCGCGCACGTTGCCCGACAAATCGGGCTTGGCTGCGACGCGTTGGATCGCCGCGCACGCCGCGCTGCGGTACGGCTCGGCGAGTTGGCTCCAGCGGTCGAGCACGCGGGCGAAGCGCGCAGCGAACTGCGGGTTGACGCCATCGAGGAGGATGACCTGGTCGGCCCACAACACATAGCCGGCCGCATCGGCGCGGTGGAACGCGGAAGGGTTGCCGTTGAACAGCGCCCCGAGCAAGCTGCGCGCGCGGTTCGGATTGCGGATCGAGAAGTCCGGATGCTTGAGCAGTTGCTTGACGCGCGCGAAGGTCTGGCCTTCGACCTCGGGCGCGCTCGCCTGCAGCGAAAACCAGGTGTCGATCACCAGCGGCTCGTGGCGGAACATCTCGTAGAACAGGTGCAGCGCCGGTTCGGCATGCGGCGAATGCGAACGCACCAGCGCCGTGAGCGCGCCGAGGCGATCGGTCATGTGGGCGGCGTCTTTGTAGCGCTGATAAGCGCGCGCCGGCCAGACCGGGTCGCCGTTTGCGACCGCATCAAGGCACAGCATCGCCAGCGCGCGGTTCGCGAGCGCGCGCTTGCCCGCCGAGAGCGAGTCGGGCGAGTAGGTGCCGGCGACCTGGTGCGCCTCGAAGGCCCACTCCCAATCGGTGCGCAGTGCGCTGGTGAGTTGCTTGCTCAGCCCCATGCGCGCGGCGTGAATGCGCGGCGGGTCGACCGGGTTCAGTTGCTCGGCCAAGTAGCTTTCGGTCGGCAAGGTCAGCAGCAAATCCTTGAGCGCGGCGTCGAGCGTCGGGTGGCGCAGCACCGCGCGCATGGCTTCGATGAAGGGCGCGTCGAGCTCGGTGGGTGCGTGGCTGCGTGCGGCCGCGAGCAGCTCGGTGGGTGCGTGGCTGCGTGCGGCCGCGAGCAGGCGGCTGAGCGCGAGGCGCTGGCCGGCCTCCCAGCGATTGAACGGGTCGGTGTCGTGCTGCAGCAGCACCAGCAGACCGGCATCGGTGAGGCCGTCGACAAGGATCACCGGCGCCGAGAAGCCGCGCATCAGCGAGGGCACCGGCTCGACCTCGACGTTGACGAACGTGAAGAAGCTGCGCGCCTCTTCGAGCACCAGCACGCGATCGTTCGCGGCGTGGGTGGCGGGCTCGTCTTCGAGTTGCACGGGCAGCGGCGTGCCGTCGCGCCCGACCAGGCCGATCGCGAGCGGGATCACGAAGGCTTCTTGCGCGGCGTGACTTGACTCGGCGCCCGCCTGCTCGACGCCGAGCGTGTAGGTGCGCGAAGGTGCGTCGTAGCGGCCGCGCGCGGTCACGCGTGGCGTGCCGGCCTGCGCGTACCAACGCTTGAACTGCGGCAAGGTGCGCGCGAGTTCGCTGCCGGGGTTGGCGTCAGCGATGGCCTGCGCGAAATCGTCGCAGGTCACGGCCTGGCCGTCGAAGCGCTCGAAGTACAGCGCCATGCCTTTGGCAAAACCTTCGCGGCCGACCAGCGTGTGCATCATGCGCACGACCTCGGCCCCTTTGTCGTAGACGGTGGCGGTGTAGAAGTTGTTGATCTCGGCATAGCTGTCGGGCCGCACCGGGTGCGCCATCGGGCCGGCGTCTTCGGGGAACTGCACATCGCGCAGCTTGCGCACATCCTGAATGCGCTTGACGGCGCGGGCGCTCGAGTTGCCCGCCATGTCCATGCTGAATTCCTGATCGCGGAAGACCGTCAGGCCTTCTTTCAGGCTGAGCTGGAACCAGTCGCGGCAGGTGATGCGGTTGCCGGTCCAGTTGTGGAAGTATTCGTGGCCGACGACCGATTCGATGTCGGCGTAGTTCTCGTCAGTGGCGGTGGCGGGCGAGGCCAGCACGTACTTGGTGTTGAACAGGTTCAGGCCCTTGTTTTCCATCGCGCCGCTGTTGTAGTCCTCGACTGCGACAATCATGAAGCGCTCCAGATCGAGCGGCAAATTGAAGCGTGCTTCGTCCCAGATGATCGAGGCGATCAGCGAGTTCATCGCGTGTTCGGTCTTGTCGAGGTCACCGCGGCGCACGTAGACCTGCAGCAGATGATCCTTGCCGGCGCGCGTGCGGATCTGCTGCTCGCGCGCGACCAGATCAGCCGCGACCAGCGCGAACAGGTAGCTCGGCTTGGGGAACGGATCGTGCCACTTGGCGAAGTGACGCGCACCGCGTGGGCCGGCCTCGAGCTCGCCTGCTTCGAGCAAGTTGCCGTTCGACAGCAGCACGGGGTAGCGCGCCTTGTTCGCGCGCAGCGTGACGGTGTAGACCGCCATCACGTCAGGCCGATCGAGGAAGTACGTGATGCGCCGAAAGCCCTCGGCTTCGCACTGCGTGAAGAAGCCGTTGCCCGAGGTGTACAGGCCCGAGAGCTGGCTGTTCTTCTCGGGCGCGCAGGTGTTGCGGATCTCGAGTGTGAACGGGCCGGGCGGCATCTCTTGCAGCGAGTCAATCACCAGCAGGCCCTGCTCGTGCCGGAACGAGACCGACGCGCCGTTCACCGACACGCGCGTCAGGTTGAGCTCTTCGCCGTGCAGGCGCAGCGGTTGCGCCTCGACCGTGGTGTTGCGCTCGACCTGCATTTTGTTGACGACCATGGTCTTGGCCGGGTCGAGGTCGAAAGTGAGATCGACGCTGCGAATCCAATAGGCCGGCGCGGTGTAGTCGGCGCGTTGGATCAGCGGGGCAGTGCCTTCGCGCATCATGGTTTGCTTTCTGTTGAGCGCATCGGTGCAATGACGCGCTCGTGTTGTTGGATCAGATCGGCCAGCGCGAGGGTCGTGAAGTCGGGTGCGATCGCAAGGATGTTGTCGAAGCCGGCGAACGCCTCGGCGCCGAGCGTGGTTGTCAGCGCCACCGCCTGCATGCCGGCGCGGCGCGCGGCCTCGATGCCGAGCGGCGCGTCTTCGAAGACGATGCAGTCGTGCGGCGCGAGCCCCAAGCGCCGCGCGGCTTCGAAAAAGATGTCGGGATGCGGTTTGCCTCGCAAGCCATCGGCGGGGCTGGTGACTGCGTCCACCCAGGCATCGATGCCGTGCAGCTTGAACGCCAACGCCATGTTGAGCGGGGTCGACGCCGTGCACACAGCCAGGCGCAAGCCGCTGGCACGCGCTGCGTCGACGAACGCGCGGGCGCCGCCGATCAACGCCAGTGAGCGCGTCGCGAATTCGCGGTAGATCGCGTCTTTCTCATCCGCCATCACGGCCAGCGCATCGGCCGAATGCGCGGGGAACAGGTCGGCCAGGATCTCGATGTTGGAGCGGCCCGCGGTCGATGCGAAGAATTCGTTCTCGTTCATCTGCAGCCCGTGCCGCGCATACCAAGCGTTCCACGCGCTCTGGTGGTGCGGCATGCTGTCGATCAGCGTGCCGTCGAGGTCGAACAGAAAAGCTTTCATGCGATTGGTCTCATGCGGGTCGGCGCGACACCAGCCAGATGCCGCTCAAGCACAGCGCGATTCCGGCGAGCTTCTCGAGCGAGAGTTGTTCTTTGAACGCGAAGTAGCCGATCACCGCCAGCGACGCCGCCACCACTGCGGCCGTCACCACGAACGAGCTCGACAAGCTCCCGCCCGCGCGGTAGGCGAGCAAGAAGCCGAGCTCGGCCAACACGATCGAGGCCGCCACGCCCCACACCGCCCAGTTGAGCTGGCCCAGTTCGGACGCCACGGTGTCGCGCAGCGGAAACAGCCAGAACAGCGGCAAGCTGAGTGCCGCAGCGAGCCCGTAGAACGCGATCAATGAGACCACCGGGTTCGCGCTCACAGCGACACTTTTTTGCGTGACGTGATAAAGCATCTGGCCGCTGATGGCGATGCAAAGCGCAACGGGTAATCCGACCTTCATCACACGCCTTGCTTCAGGCTCGCCTCGATGAACGGGTCGAGGTCTCCGTCGAGCACCTTCTGCGTGTTGCTGGTCTCGAAACTCGTGCGCAGGTCTTTGATGCGGCTCTGGTCGAGCACGTAGCTGCGAATCTGGTGCCCCCAGCCCACGTCGGTCTTGGTGTCTTCGAGCTTCTGCTGTTCTTCTTGCCGCTTGCGCAACTCGTGGTCGTAGAGCCGCGAGCGCAGCCGTTTCCAGGCCACGTCGCGGTTGCTGTGCTGGCTGCGGCCGTCTTGGCATTGCACGACGATGCCGGTCGGGATGTGCGTGAGCCGCACGGCCGAGTCGGTCTTGTTGATGTGCTGGCCGCCGGCGCCGCTGGCACGAAAAGTGTCGGTGCGCACGTCGCTCGGGTTGATGTCGATCTCGATCGAATCGTCGACCTCGGGGTACACGAAGATGCTCGCGAAGCTCGTGTGGCGGCCGCCGGCGGAATCGAACGGGCTCTTGCGCACCAGGCGGTGCACGCCGGTCTCGGTGCGCAGCAGGCCGAACGCGTAGTCGCCCTCGACCTTGATGGTCGCGCTCTTGATGCCGGCGATGTCACCGGCCGATTCGTCTTCGAGCGTGGTTTTGAAGCCCTTGCGTTCGGCGTACTTTAGGTATTGGCGCATCAGCATGCCGGCCCAGTCGCAGGCCTCGGTGCCACCGGCGCCGGCCTGGATGTCGACGAAGCAATTCAGCGGGTCGGCCGGGTTGTTGAACATGCGGCGGAACTCGAGCTGTGCGACCGTGGCTTCGAGCTTTTGGGCATCGGCCTCGATCGCCTGCAGGCCGTCGGTGTCGCCGTCGGCCTTCGACATGTCGTACAACTCGGTGTTGTCGGCGAGGTTGCTGGTGAGGTGGTCGATCGTTTCGACAACGGCCTCCAGCGTGCGCTTCTCGCGGCCCAGCTCCTGCGCGCGTTTGGGCTCGTCCCAGACCTTGGGGTTCTCGAGCGCCGCGTTGACTTCGTTCAGTCTTAAAGCTTTCCGGTCGTAGTCAAAGATACCCCCGGAGGTCAACCGTGCGCTTCGTCAGGTCGGCAAGCGAGTTGCCAATGGCATTGATGTGTTCGACGTCCATGGGATTTCTTTCTTGTGTGAACCGGGGAAGGACCCAATTTTGACACGGGGCAAATGCCCGGGTTCACAGCCCACGACACGCGCTGCGATCAGGCAAGGAACGTCTCCAGCAACTGCGCCAGCGCCTCCGGCTGGTCGTGGTGCAGCATGTGGCCGGCCGGCGAGAGCGTGTGCGTTTCGACCTGGGCGACCACCGCCAGCCGCTCGTGGAATTCGGCCTTGGTGTAGCGCGTGCCCCACCAGCGCGACACGTCGGTCTGGTCGCCTTCGACCCACAGCACTTTTGCCACGATCAGCTTCCAGGTTTCGAGCACTTCATCGCGCTGGTACAGCGTGGGCGTGCCGCGCTTGTGGACCGGGTCGCCGAGGATCTCGAAGCGGTCATCGACGCCGTCTTTTTCGACCCGTCGAGACCAGTGCTGCGCCAGCCACCCGGCGCGCCGCGGCGGCAGCAGCGGATTGGTCTTGCGCAGGCGCGCGGCCACCTCACCGAGGCTCGCGTAGTCGCGCAACTCGACCGGCGTCTTCAGCCCGTCGAGCCACTGCACGATGCGCCTGGGCGATTGCGACGGCGTGGTTGCCGGCATGCCGAAGCCCTCCAGGTTGACGAGACGCCGAATGCGCTGCGGCCGCAACCCGGCATACAGCATCGCCACGTTGGCGCCCATACTGTGGCCGAGCAGGTCGATCGGGGCCGACTGCGGAAAGAGCGCCGTCTCATCGAAGAACAGCGCGTCGAGCGCGTTGTCGAGGTCGCCCAGGTAGTCGGGCAGCCAGTAGGTGTCGACCGCGGGCGACTCGGTCAGACCGAAGCCGCGCCAGTCGAACGCGAGCACATGGCGGTCGGTCGGTAGCGCATCGACGACGAACTGGAACGACGCGGCCACGTCCATCCAGCCGTGCTGCATCAGCAGCGAGGGGCGATCTGGCCTGGCCATCGAGGCATCACCCCATTCGAGAACGTGGAGGCGCAGGCCGCGCACGGTAATGAAGTGGCTGCGGCTTTGGCGCTTGACCAAGTACGTGTCGTCTGAATTCATGCGGGCACTGTACGCGGCGGGTGGCGCCTGAGCTGTCTGCGCCGCGACAGGCGCGATGCGAGAATATCTGCATGAATCCAGTCTCCCGTTTTGCGCTGCGCAGTGCCGAGTTGCGTGATGTCGGCGCCATCGTGCAGCTGATCCGCGATTTGGCCGCGTTCGAGCAGCTCACCCACCTGCTGCAGGTCACACCCGAAAAGCTGCGGCCGCAATTGTTCGGCGAGCGCCCGGCGGCCGAGGCGATCGTGGCCGAGTTGGGCGATGGAAAAAGCAATGACAAGAGCGGCGGCGAGGTCGTTGCCTTCGCGCTCTTCTTCACCAACTTCTCGACCTTTCTGGCGCAGCCCGGGCTCTACCTCGAAGACCTGTACGTGAAGCCCGAGCACCGCGGCGCCGGCATTGGCAAGGCCTTGCTGACGAAGCTCGCCGCGCTTGCGCTGGAGCGCAACTGTGGCCGCTTCGAGTGGAGCGTGCTCGACTGGAACGAGAACGCCATTCGGTTCTACGAAGGCATGGGCGCGAGCGTGATGCCCGAGTGGCGCATCTGCCGCCTCAGCGGTGATGCACTGCAGCGCTTCGACCCGGCTAATTCTGCGGAATGAAGAGTCGGTCTCCGAGGGGCTTGCGGCTCGTCGCGGCCGGTGTCGTCATGGCGGTCACCGTGACGTTGATCGCACTGACCCTCGCTCAACGCACGGCGAGCGATGGCGATTCATGGGTGGAACTGTCACGCTACTTGCCGTACTACTGGCTGTTGCTGCCAACTGCCGTGGGGCTCTTGTTGTCGGCATGGCTCGGGCGCTGGTGGATCGTTGTGGGCGGGGCCGGTGCGATGGTGCTCGGCACCGCCACGATGGGGCTGACGTGGCGCACCGGCGAGCCGGGTATCGAGCGCATTCGGTTGATGACCTTCAATGCCAAAGCGGCCCATGCGGTAGAGCGCAGCAACGGTCTTCTCGCGCTCGGTGCCGAGGTCGTCGAGCACGATCCGGACATCCTCGTGATGCAAGACGCCGACGGCCTGCTCGTGCGGCGCAGCGATCCCGCGCTGACCGGCACCGTGCCGGTGTTCGGCTTGCCCAACGTGTACGCGCTCGGGCAGTACGTCGTGCTATCGCGCCTGCCGCTGCGAGGCTGCACGCCCGGCAACATTGATTTCCGCGACGAAACTCATCGCTATTTGCGCTGCACTTTCGATGTTCACGGCGTGCAACTGACGGTCGTCACGGCGCATTTCCAGTCACCACGCAACGGCCTGAGCGCCACCCGGTTTCAAGGTGTCGAAGGCGCCGACGAATGGCAGCAAAATTTTCAGGATCGACTTACGCAGTCGCGTTCATTGGCGCGCGACGTGGCCCAGTTGCGCGGGCCTGTGATCGTCGCTGGCGACTTGAACGCACCCGAAGGGTCGCCGGTGGTTCGCAACTTGCTGGCCACCGGCTTGCGCGATGCGTTTTCTGCCGCGGGCCGCGGCTATGGCTACACCTACGGCCACTCGATGCGTGCCGGTTCGTCATTCCTGCGCATCGACCACATCCTGGTCAGCCCCGACATCGCTGTGGCCGATTGCTTCGCGGGCGGCGGCACGGCGTCGGAGCATCGGCCGGTTATTGCGGATCTGAGCCTTCGCCGATGAAGTGCGGCAGCGTCGAATGAAGCCTTCCACCGCCAACCGCTATGACGCGATCTACCGCGAATTCCGCTGGCACGTGCCGGTGCAATTCAACATCGCCGAGGAGTGCTGCGCGCGTTGGGCGCGCGACACGCCGCAGGTGGTGGCGATCCTCAGCGAAGACGCGTCGGGCGCTGTCACGGCCTTCACCTACGCGCAACTGCAAGCCGAGGCGAATCGCCTGTCGAACGCGCTCGCGCGCCTGGGCGTCGTGCGAGGCGACCGTGTCGCGATCGTGATGCCGCAGCGATTCGAGACCGCGGTCGCGCACATTGCGCTGTTCCAGATGGGCGCGATCGGCGTGCCGTTGTCGATGCTGTTCGGCCCCGAGGCGCTCGAGTACCGGTTGAACGACGGCGATGCGCGCGTCGCGATCGTCGACGAGAGCGGCATCGCCAACCTGCTCGCTGCGCGGCCCACCTGCCCAGCGCTGAAGACCGTGCTCGCTGTCGGCGCGGCACGCGGGCAGGGCGATCTCGACTGGGCCGATGCCTGCGCTCGCGAACGCGCCACCTTCACCCCCGTGGCCACGAAGTGCGATGACGGCGCGGTGTTGATTTACACCAGCGGCACGACTGGCCCGCCGAAGGGCGCGCTGATCCCGCACCGCGCGCTGATCGGCAACCTGAGCGGCTTCGTCGCGAGCCAGAACTGGTTTCCCGACGTGGAGCCGCAGGGGCAGCGTTCCGAGCCTGATGGCGCGGTGTTTTGGTCGCCAGCGGATTGGGCGTGGACCGGCGGGCTGATGGACGCGCTGCTGCCCACGCTCTATTTCGGCCGGACCATCGTCGGCTACCAAGGCCGCTTCTCGCCGGAGACCGCGTTCGGTCTGATGCAACGCCATCGCGTCACCCACACCTTCCTGTTCCCGACGGCACTCAAGGCCATGATGAAGGCGGTGCCCTTGCCACGCGAGCGTTATGCGCTGCAACTGCGCGGCGTCATGAGCGCCGGCGAGGCGGTCGGCGACGCCGTGTTCGCGTGGTGTCGCGACGCGCTCGGGGTGCCTGTGAACGAGATGTTCGGCCAGACCGAAATGAACTACATCGTCGGCAACTCGCACGCGGTGTGGCCGGCGCGCCCGGGCAGCATGGGCCGACCGTACCCCGGCCACCGCGTCGCGGTGATCGACGATGCCGGCCACGAATGCCCGCGCGGCACGCCGGGCGACGTGGCGCTGCACCGGCTCGATGTGCACGGCGCGCCCGACCCGGTCTTCTTCCTCGGTTACTGGAAGAACGGGGCGGCGACCTCGGCCAAGTTCACCGGCGACCCGCGGAACAGTTGGTGCCGCACCGGCGACATGGCGGTGATGGATGCCGACGGCTACCTCTGGTACGACGGCCGCGCCGATGACGTGTTCAAGGCGGCCGGCTACCGCATCGGCCCGAGCGAAATCGAGAACTGCCTGGTCAAGCACGCCGCGGTCGCGAACGCCGCAGTCGTGCCCAAACCCGATGCCGAGCGGGGTGCGCTGATCAAGGCGTATGTCGTGCTCGCGCCGGGCTTCGAGGGCACGCCGGCGCTCGTCGACGAACTGCAGCGCCACGTGCGCGGCCGGCTCGCGCCCTACGAGTATCCGAAGGAAATCGAGTTCATCGACGCGTTGCCGATGACGACCACCGGCAAGGTGCAGCGCCGTGTGCTGCGGCTGCAGGAAGAGGCGCGCGCCGCGCGTGGCCGTTGACGGGCCGATCCGCCGCCGCATCGAGTCAAGGGCAAGCGCCGACCAGCGATGGCGTGCGCGCCGCTGCTTCGTTGAACGGCATCAACTGCCCGATGCGTGACTGCTTGACGATCACGCAGTTCGCGCCCTGCCGGAAACGCCGCCGGCCATCGCCGAGGTCTTCTTCGACCACGCGTGTGTCGAGCGCCGCGGCCATGCGTTGTTCGGGGGTCGTGCGCGACGTGATGGCACGTGCGTCGTCGAGCGCCGGGTTGCGTGAGCCGGGCCGATCGGCGTAGCCGCGCGGCAGGGTCAGGTCGAGCGAGCGCGGTGGCTGCGATGCCGCGAGCTCGGGCAACGTCGAGGTCTCCGCCTGCGCGTTAACTGCGCGTCCTGCGTTGACTGCGCTGACTGCGCTGACTGCGGTCGATGTGGGCGGCGTGATCGTGATGGCAGCGCGGGCAGTGAGAGGTCGATTTGCCGGTGTCGGCATCTGTTCGGGTTCGGCCGGCGCACGTTGCGCCAGCGTTTTGCGCCAAGGCAGTAGGCGCAAGGTGACAGGTGCGCACGCTGGCTCGGTCGCATGCCGCAGCCGCCAACCTGTCGATCTGCGCAGCAGTGCGTAGAGGCCGGCGTGGAGCGCCACCACGCACAGCAGCGCGATCAGGCCGTGCCGCGCGTAGAGGCCGGCGTGGAGCGCCACCACGCACAGCAGCGCGATCAGGCCGTGCAGTGACTGCATGAGGTTCGTGCAGCGCATCGCGGCAGGCGTTGGTTTCGTGATCGAGTGCACCGGCGAGTCGATGGTTCACAACGCATCGGTCGCGTTTGACGACTTCGGCGCACGGGGTGTCAACGAGTTCCCGATCGGGCCGGCTTGCCCGTACAGTCGCGCTCGCCAGTGACTACAACAACCCACAGGAGAGGCCATGACATTCGCAGCTGAGTTCAAAGAGTTCGCCATGAAAGGCAGTGTTGTCGATCTCGCCGTCGGCGTGATCATCGGCGCCGCATTTGGCAAGATTGTCGATTCGCTCGTGAAGGATTTGATCCTCCCGGTCGTGGGCAAGATCTTCGGTGGCCTGGATTTCACCAACTACTTCATCATGTTGTCCGGCCCACCAGCCGACTACAAGGGTGCGATGACTTACGACGCGCTCACCAAAGCCGGTGTGCCGCTGTTCGCCTACGGCAATTTCATTACGGTCGCAGTCAATTTCGTCATCCTCGCCTTGATCATTTTCATGATGGTCAGGCAGGTCAACCGGATGAAGAAAGCCGCGCCGCCCGCTCCCGCTGCTGCCACTGCGGAAGACGTGCTGCTGCTGCGCCAGATCCGCGATTCGCTGGCCAAGTAAGAGGCAGAAGGCTCGGCTCGGCATGGTGAAGCAGTTCGCGCTGCTGCACCTTGCCGACGCTCGGAGCAAGGTCGCGGGCTGGGTGCTCGAAACTGACAAAGAAGCGCGGACGGCTTGCCGCGCAGCGAGCGTGCTCAGCGGCCAAGCGCGGACGGCTTGCCGCGCAGCGAGCGTGCTCAGCGGCCAACGCGCCGAGGCACAAGCCCATCAGCCCGAGAGCCGGTCAGCCCTCGACCTGACGTGCTCAGGCGATTGCGGCGCGCGCATTCAAGCCGCGCAGGATCATGGTCTCGACCTGCGCGCTAGACGCGACATTCGCGTCGGCGCCGATTCGCACGTCGGCGTCGCCCGGCTCGCCGAACACGCGGCCACCGACCACGATCACGAGTGCCGGGTTGCGTGATGCGGCGCGCGCGCTCGCGATCGTGGCGGCCAGTCGCGGCAAGCGATGCTCGCGCCTGAACGTCGCGCTAAGCGAGAGGTCGAGCGCGTCGAACCAAGCGCCGGCGAGCATGTCACCGAGCGCGGCGTCGTCGACCGGGAACTCGGTATTGGTGTCCCAGCCGGCGTTCCAGAGCACGTCGGCGTCGAGTGCTGCGAGCAGGATGTGGCCTTCGCCGGGGGCCGGTGCGACCAGCACGGCGAGTGGCGCGGGCAGCGCGCGCCGCACGACGCTGGCGCCAGGCTGGCGCATGGCTGTTTGCAAGCGGCCGAGGCCGAACGTGATGTCGAGCTCGCTGCATTCATCCGCTTGCCAGAGATCGCCGAGCGCGCGCGCGGTCGGCTCGGCCAGCTCGGCCGAGAGTGCCCCGGGTTGCAGCCGAACCATCAACGCTCTGGCGCCGGAGGGGTCGACTGCGATCAGCAGGCGAGCCAACTCGGTGGCGCGCAGGCCGACAGCGGAAAGGGCAGGTTGCGCGAGCAGCGCATGCCGGGCCACCAACCGCGGGATTACCAGGTGCTTGACCAAAGCGGCCAACGCGGGTCCGGTCGGCTTGTCGACAAACATGGATGAAGCGGCGGCCGGTGGTATCGGCGCCAGGCGCGCGAGCAATGCCGGCGCCGCGTCGGGGTGCCGGTACAGGCCTTTGATCAGTTCGGGCGTGATGTCGAATGCGTCACCTGCTGCCGAGTCGTTGCCTGGGGGCCGCTTGCAGAGTTTCATGTCCCAGTCGGCGAAGCAGCGCACTTCCGTGGGTTCGTTACCCATGACCTCGATGTCGGTGTGCCGAGGGTCGCGTTTCAACGAATCCCAGACTCGCTTCACGCCCTCAGCAGGGCCTTCGAGCCACTGGAAGAAACGGCCTTTGTCGTAAGCCTTCGTCGTAAATCAGCAGGCCTGTGAGGCCCTCGCTTCGATTGCGGATCTGGGCCGACCGCAGCAGCCGCTGCAGCTCGAGTTCCGACACCGGGCCGATCGATCGGCTGCGGTAGGTCAGCGTCGAAAACCAGGTCGAGCGGTCGACACCTGCCTCACCTTGGCCGGACAGGTAAAACGATGGGGACATTTCGGCAGCTTGCATCGCTCTCTCCTTGGTGCAACGTGCTCTAGCTCGGTCTTGTGCGAGCGATAGCCGGGCCTGCTTTTTGGGCTGAAAACCGTTACGGGTCAGGAAAAACCCCGACATTCAAATGGTCGACCTTAGAGGCTGTTCCTGTCAAGCGGGAATCTCCGACTGTCGATCGGCTTCGCATCGCCTGCGGGCGTCGAATTGGCGGCGTCAAACTTCGAAATTGAGTGCCGACCCAGGCAGCGGCGGCACTGACGCACGCACCATGCCGCGAGCGACGAACACTGCGCCTGCCGCGGCGCTGTCGGCCTTGAAGCGATCGAGCCGATCGGCCAGCAAGCTCCACG
>ENA-OBIO01000429-OBIO01000429.1-metagenomes-genome-assembly--contig:-NODE-429-length-22490-cov-49.7238_pt1 | contig 22490 bp, 15 predicted proteins | sample MGYA00153383_OBIO01 | MGnify analysis MGYA00153383 | reverse complement strand
ATTATATAATCCGAGCATTCCCTCATTTTCCCATCGATTTAACCAGTTATACATAGTCTTATAACTAAATTTAAAGATTTTTATCAGATTTTCATTTTTGACATTTTGTGAAACCAAAATCAAAAAATGTGCTCTTTGGCGCACTTGATGATGTCTGCTTTTGCGATAAATTCGGTTTAGCAATTTCAACGAAAGTGGATTGATATCTCGAAGTAAAAACATATAAAACCTATTTAAATACAACTTAATATTTTTAGTATATCATATTAGTTGTTTTGTGTAATTAATTTTGTTTGACTACTTACTCCTCGTACTGCTGGCTAGACATCATTAACAGGATTTAGCATGAATGACTTCGTTTAATGCTTCATCAATCACTGTATCGCTGACACCTCGACGCTTCAAACTTGCTACTAAGGCTGTCACTGTCTCGCTCTCAAATCGTTCTAAATCAACGCGCAAACCTTGACCGATATAAGCACGAATTAATGGCTGATAACCGCAAAAACCCAACAATGGTGCAACTTTATTTAAGTCTTCCACAACATCTTCGGGTATACGGATCGTCACGCTAGTCATTGGACGGTTGCGGTTTAATCGCTGCTTTAATGCTTCAACCTTCATACTCTGCCCTCTCCTGACGAGTTGCTTTACGTGCTGAAATAATCCGAATGACATTCTCTTCATGCTCAATGTGAACCACATACAGTAGATTCCACCGACTATCTAGCCCAATCACAGTATAGGGAAAGGGATGAAAAGAATTCGACCTTCATATTCATCAGGCTGACTGCAACAAATAAATAATTCTAAATCATCAATGATCTTACCAATGGGTGCTGTTACAATAACCTCAATAACTCCAAGCATAGGTAGTCCTTGATTGACTCGCTGGTATGCGTACATCGTAATGGTGGCTACATCATGGGTAAGTAAGATGCGTCCCTCATTAGCTGCCCATTCTAAAATATCTGGATCGTCAGTGTGAATCAGTCCTACATCTTGGACACGAACAATATCCAATTCAGGCAAACGTCTTACCAGCCCACGCAATATGGCTTCATTAAAATTTTCATCAGTTAGAAGGCGCACTTGGTATCGACTCCCCTTTTGACTGATAACGAGTAAGCAAACGTTGTCTCAGATCGACTAAGTTATGTTTTTGAGAAAGTTGTTGTCTCAGTTGCTGATATTGTTGGTTGCGCTGTTCCAAATAACTGTCAATTTCTTGACGATGATTTAGATAATAAGCAATGCTACTGTATATGTCTTCTAAGCGAACAACTGAATACTGAATAGCGATTTCTTCGGGAGTGGAGCCATTATGGTATGAAGCAAGTATGCTATCTAGAGTAACTCGACTCGAACCTATACGGATACCTCCCGCTTCATCCCAACGGAAAGGAGGAGAAGTTGCTTGGAATTTTGCTGGGACGCTCATTAGGGACATATTTTATCTGACTTGAACTGTATCAAAACATTGTAGCAAGAAGCCTAATGCTTTGTCTGAAGGTAATGAAAGCCAACCATTAAAACTCGTGTCTACGATCGCCTCATGCGTGTGAATTTTCCCATCCGAGTCACATATTGAAAGCGAGATAATCGCTTCAAAATCAGCATTAACGATTCCTGCGATCATACATACAGCACTTTTCAGGTTAGTGAGGTACACAACAGAGGTAGGGACACGGCAGTGCCGTGTCCCTACGGCAATAGAAGAGCAATCGGGGTGTACTTCATAAACGTGGAATCTGCTGTATCTCTTGGTTCGTCCACCGAATCGGCGAATGTGACGATACCCAACACGAACAATCCAGATTTGAGCATTTGGGTGACGAGATTCAAGGCGATCGCAAGCAGCTATTTCACGGGCATCAACTTCAAAATCTCCAGTTTCAAGGTCGATCGCTACAATTTTGCCTTAATTACCCGATTCGATTTGTGAGCGTATTTGAGTTTGGTAAATGCGATCGCCACGTTGAGCAAATTCTTCTTTGCTATAGAGGGGTTGACGGACTACCATGACTGCGACTTTTCCTCGATCTTTGCCTTAATACCAATTTTTTATGAGGCTGCATAGAATCCGATCCCCCCTAGCCCCGCTTAATAAGCTATGCGAGGGGGATCGAGATATGTGCAACTTCACATTTTAACTGGTTCCTAGGCTCCGCCTGGGAACTGATATCCAGAGGCTCTGCCTCGTCGATTGGGGAGAAAAAGAGGAGGCAGAGCCTCCGGATCTGCGTCCCCAGGCTCTGCCTGGGAACCAGCAATAACGAGCAATATAACTGCGTTAAAGCGATCGATAAACGCGATAGTTGATTTCAGGGAAGATGTTATCAATCTCCTCTACTTTCTCTAACCAACCGGAATCAACTTTCCTTTCTTTCAACTCATCGTACAACTTGTGAAAGCGCATTAAGTGCGATCGAGTTCGCCGCACTGCATAGGGCACCATCGTCCCTGTACGCATGATAAACGCCCAGTCAGAAGATTGAGCCAGCAGCACTTCCCGCGCCGCCTGATTCAAAGCGCGAGACTGCAACTCATCTTCGGGTTCCAGGCTTCCTAACTCAATCATCCGTTCCGCAGCTTTGTGCAAATGCGGGTAAATCCAAGCATTCGTATCGTTCAACCAATACTCGTGGAAACCCCGATATCCCCAACTAGATTGCGACGGGCGACAAACTTGTTGAGTCGGATTCCCGCGCAAGTAATCGGCTAAATGTGTCATCTCGTAGGTGTTTTGATCGAACCAACTCTTGCGGAATAAGTAATCTAAGAACCAAGGCCCTTCGTACCACCAATGACCGAAAAGTTCGGCGTCGTAGGGGGAAACAATGATCGGCGGGCGCTGCATAATTCCGTTCAAATGCTCGACTTGGCGTTCGCGGTTGAAGGCAAAATTGCTGGCGTGTTCGGCCGCCTTTTCCCTCGCCCAGTAAGGATCGTATAGCTGTTTGTCGCCTAAACCCAATCCCCGACCGGTGATTTTGTGGTATTTAATCCCGGTGTTTTTCCGCTGGCCGTTGGGCATGATGTAGGGTTTGATGTAGTCATAATCAGCTTCCCAACCCAAATCTTTGTAAAATTCTCGGTATTCCGCTGCGCCGGGATAGCCGACTTCCGATGACCAAACTTGCTGGGAAGATTCGTGATCTCGACCGAATACTGCGACTCCGCTTTCGGTGAAAATTGGGGCGTAGCTGCCGTAGCGGGGGCGCGGACGGGCGTAGAGGATGCCGTGACCGTCTGTGAGGAAATATCGTAAGCCGGCGTCGGCTAACATCCGTTCTAGGCCTTCGTAGTATGCGCATTCGGGTAGCCAAATGCCTTTTGGTCGGCGGCCGAAGTTGGCTTCGTAGTTGTCGCAGGCTACTTGAATTTGTGCCCAAACTGCTTCGGGGTACATTTTCATCAGCGGTAGGTAGCCGTGGGTGGCGCCGCAGGTGATGATTTCGAGGTTGTTGGTGTCTTGGTGTTGTTTGAAGGCTTTGACTAAATCTTGATCGTACTTTTCCCAGAAATTGCGGACTTGAGAGAAATGGGTGGCGTAGTGTTCGGCTAAATAACGGAGGTGTCCGTTGTCGGCATTGTGCTCCATTTCCAGTTCGATTAATTCTTCGAGTTTTGCCAGGTGCTCGTCGAATCGGTCTTGCAACAAGGGGTCGCGCAGCATGGCCACCAAGGGCGGTGTCATGCTCATGGTAATTTTAAAGTCAATGCCGTCGCGAAGCAGCCCCTCAAAGACTTGTAGCAGGGGAATGTAGGTTTCGGCGATCGCCTCAAACAGCCATTCTTCTTCTAAAACGTAGTCGCTTTCGGGGTGGCGGACAAAGGGCAGGTGGGCGTGGAGAACGAGGGCGAGGTAGCCAATAGTCATAATTATTTTGATGCAGCAGTTTATAGGCTGACACGAGTTAGGAACTGTTTTACAATATTTTAAGATTTTATAGTGAAAGGGGACGCACAAAGTGCAGTATTTTTTGAATTGCCGTTTCCGAGCTAGCTCAATGTCAGCATATTCTGATTTTGTTGTTGCTCTTGGATCAGGACTGCTGCTGTTTGAGAATCTACTGGTTTTGAGAAAAAGAATCCTTGGGCATACTCGCATTTTAACCCTTTGAGTATAGATAATTGCGAGGCTTCTTCGACCCCCTCGGCTACTACATCCATGCCTAAATTGTGCGATAAAGTAACGATCGAGCGCACGATTTCGGTCGGGTCAATTTCTCCTTTGCTGATATCAAACTTCACTCCCATTCTGCTAACAAAAGAGCGATCGATTTTTAAGGTATTGGTGGGGAAGCGGTGCAGGTAGGAGAGGGATGAATAGCCGGTGCCGAAGTCGTCGATGCACAGGTGTATGTTGCGGGATCTGAGTTCCACTAACATTGCTGTTACTGATTCGGAATTTTCGATCAGTACGCTTTCGGTAATTTCTAGTTTTAAACTGCTGCCGTGGAGGTGAGTTTCTTCTAGAACTCGATCGATATATTCGATTAAATCTGGCTGAGAAAACTGTTTGACTGAAAGGTTGACGCTAACGCTTAAGGGCGGGTTGTTTTGAAATAGTTGCTGCCACTGGCGGATTTGGTGGCAAGCTGTGCGCAGTACCCAGCGACCGAGGGGTACGATCAATCCGGTTTCTTCGGCGATGGGAATAAAGTCGTTGGGCGAAACTAAGCCGCGTTCTGGATGCTGCCAGCGTACTAGAGCCTCAAAACTGGTAATTGTGTTAGTGGCGATGCTGACGATCGGCTGGTAGTGAATGATAAACTGGGGGGCTGCGGATAAGGGAGGTAAGCTCGATTGGGGAGATCGGGGAGAGTCTTCTTCTCTGGCGGGGCCTCTAATTGATTCGATCGCCCGCCGCAGGTCATTTTCTAGCTGCAACAGCCGCAAAGCGTGGGCGTGCATGGAACTGTTGAAAACTTCGTGTCGGGCTCGGCCGAGTTCTTTGGCGCGGTACATGGCGGTGTCGGCGTCGCGCAGCAGGTTTGTCGGTTCCAGGTATTCGCCAGAACTCAAAGCAATGCCGATGCTGGCGGTGATAAATACTTCGTGTCCGTCTAGAAGGATGGGGGCAATGATTTGCCTTTGCAGGCGGTTGACAATGCTGGTAGCTTCATTTATGCCGTCGATGTCTTCTAGCAAAAGTACGAACTCGTCTCCTCCGAGGCGGGCCACTGTATCTCCTGCCCTCAGACAAGCTTCCAGACGGCGCGCGATCGATACTAGCAGTTGATCGCCGATCGCATGGCCGAGGGAATCGTTTACTACTTTAAATCGATCTAAATCAAGAAACAGCACGGCAAACAAGTAGTCTTTGCGCCGTTTTGCTAGCCTCAGAGCGTGTTCCAGGCGATCGGTAAATAGCGCTCGGTTGGGCAATCCGGTGAGGCCGTCGTGAAAAGCGTCGTGCAGCAGTTGTTCCTCGGCGAGTTTGCGCCCAGTGATATCGTGGCAGTTGATCACGATGCCGTTGACTGCCGGATCGTGCAGCAAGTTGGTCGCTACAGCTTCTACATAACACCAGGAACCGTTGCGGTGGCGGACTCTGTACTCCACTGGGGACTCGCTTCTTTTGGGGTTTTCAAGGGCTTTGTGGAGGGTTTGGGCGATCGCGGCGCAGTCGTCGGGGTGAACGGTTCCTAGGGCGCTGCGCCCGATCGCCTGGTGGGGCGCGTACCCTAAAATTCGCTTGACGGAAGGGCTGATGTAGCGAAAAATGCCCTCAGCGTCGAGAATGATCGTGATGTCTGTGGCGTTTTCAATCAGCGAGCGAAATCGCTGTTCTCTTTGTATAAGAGCTGATTCGGCTTGTTTGCGATCGCTGATGTCGAGTGCTACTCCATCGATGATGATGTCACCGTTTTCGTTTTGGGAAAATCGGGCGCTGTCTTGCACCCACTTGACTTCGCCGGAATTCAACACGATCCGGTACTGGCGATCGCAGGGCAAAAGACTCGCACTGGATGCTGCTACGCTGTTGTCAAAGGAGCTTTTGTCGTCTGGATGAATAATTTCCATCAATATTTCTGGACGTGCCATCACCTCAGACGGGTCGATACCTATCAATTCCCGCACTCCCGGACTGATGTAACGCATGGATATCTTTCCGTCTGGATGCAGCACAGCGCGGTAAACTGAGCCGGGAATGTTGGCTGCCATTGTGGCTAGCTGCTGCTGGATGCCGCGCACTGCTGCTTCGGCGCGTTTGCGCTCTGCGAGTTCGGTTTGGGCGCGTTGGTAGAGTTCGGCTTGGTGGATCGCGATCGCACATTGATCGGCGATCGCTTCGACTAGCGATAGTTCTTCTATTGTCCAAGAACGCGCGCGATCGCATTGATAGAGGGCAATTCCTCCCAAAAATGACTGCTGGTAGAGCAGCGGTGCGATCGTGACAGCGCGAAACCCTACAAACTCTGCTGATGCTTGCAGCGACGGGCACAAAGTTGATAACTCGTCGAGGGCGAGGGTTTCTCCGGCTGTGAGGGAGGATCTGTAGTGTTCGGCCAATTGGCAATTTAGCCCGACAAGTCGTTCTCTGCCGGCGGCTTTGCTGATGTAGCGAACTATGATGCCGCCTTCAGCGTCTGGCTGCAAGATCGCGCAGCCGGTAATGTCAAGAGCTTCATGCAGTTGATCTGCGGTGGTTTGCAGCACTTCCTCCAGCACCAGGGTGAAGCGCATGGCTTGGACGATGCGGTTGACGATCGCTTCACGAGTCGCTTGGCGCTGAATTTGGGCGATCGCTTCAGTCTGCTGGCGACGCATTTTGTATTCTTGGAGCGATCGTTCTAAGACTGTTGGCAACCTAAACAGCCGCCCCTTTAATACATAATCGGTCATTCCGGCTTTGATGCACTCAACTGCTGCTTCTTCTCCCAAACTTCCCGTTACTAAAATAAATGGTATGTCTTGCCCTAATTCTTTCATCAATTTCAACACTTCTAAACCGTTGAAACCTGGGAGGCGATAATCTGATAGCACAGCGTCGTATTTGCAATTTTGGAGGAGTTGTCTGCACTCTGTTGCTGTTTCAGCAGTATCGCAATTAAAATTGACTCCTCCTGCTTCTAAGGCGAGCATGATCAATTCCATATCTTCTGCTATGTCTTCGACAATCAATAATCTCAATGTTGATTCCGCTACCATTTTTAGAAAATAGTTAGTCTGAGTTCTATCTAACATAAGGCATTCGGTAGTTTTAATTGGCTGTTCATGTTGTTCATAAATGTCATTTTTTAGATTTAGTTTCGTTGATGTTAAGTCAGAATTTTTAGTTGTTTCTAGCACAATTTAATTATATTCTCAAAACATTATTTAGAACTTGCAACCGAGGGTCTCCCGCACCGACTATGAGTTATTAAACTGTATAATAGTTTTAAATTCAGAAGTTAAAACTACTATGGCGGTTTTTTTTTTGAAGTGAGGTACGCGCTTAGGAATTCGGATCAAGAAAAGGAAGCGCCAATGCCTATGCTCTATGCCTTAGACCCAGGAACACTTAATTTACCTGATAAAGGGGATAATTTAAGAATTTATATTAGCGTTTAAGATTGTTTATCCTAGTTTAAAGTAAAATGTGGCTCCTTGATTGGGTAAGCTTTCTGCCCAAATCGTGCCGCCGTGGCGGTGAATAATCCGCCAGACGATCGCCAAACCGATGCCGGTACCTTCAAATTCTCTCTGGGAGTGCAGCCTCTGAAAAGCCCCAAACAGTCGATCGGCATATTCCATCGGAAAACCCACGCCATTATCCTTGACAAAAATTGTTCCATCTGGTAGAGCATCAATAACTATTGTAGCCGGAGTTCGATCGCGCGTGAACTTGACGGCGTTGCTAATCAAGTTGCTCAACACCTGTTGGAGCAAGGTTGGATCTCCTGTTACCATCGGCAAATCTCCGATCGTAAATTCTACGCTTTCGGGAGTTTCGCCCGGCTCTGCGACACTTCGGAGTTTAGTTAGTTTAATCGCAGTTTGCACCAAGTGGCTCAGGTCGATCGGAGTTTGGATCAACTCGGTGCGACTCACCCGCGACAGGGCGAGCAAACCGTCAATCAACAAACTCATTTTTTGGCTGCTGTCTTCAATGACTTCTATATAGTGAACTATTTTGCGATCGTGAATCGCCTCAGTTGACTCTAACCGCTGTTTCAAAGCATTCACAAAACCTGAAATATGGCGCAAAGGTGCGCGCAAGTCGTGGGAAACTGAATAAGAAAAAGATTCTAATTCTTGATTTGCAGTCTCTAATTGCTCCGTACGCTCTGACAAAGCTTGTTTTGTCTCTACCAACTCAGTGATATCGCGAGCAGTGCCAATTAAAGCATAAACCTCGCCGTCGAGATTTCTGAGGGGAATCTTAAAAGTGTCGCAGTAAACATTGCCGCCCGCTCTCACAAATGTTTCCTGGTAGTGCAGAGTTCTGCCTGATTCAAATACTTGCAAATTTTCCCCGCGAAATCGTTCTGCGAGTTCGCTGGGATAGCACTCAAAAATGGTTTTGCCCTGCATCTGCTGCCTGCTGTCGAAGCCGGAAAATTCAGCAAGGGGATGGTTGACAAAAGGTTGGCGCATATTTTCGCGTTCTACTACAGAAATGCGATCGGGCAAAGTGTCAAAAAAAGTCTCTAATTCGGCGGTACGCTGGGCGACTTGAGCTTCTAAAGTTTCGTTAAGTTCTTTTAGTTCAGCTTCGGCTCGTTTGCGATCGGTGATATCTTGACCGATGCCGATACACCTGCCGTCGGAAAGGCGAACATTTGCCCAAGAAGTGTCGATAGTTCGCCCGTCTCTAACTTTTGTTTTGAAGTCGCACCAGTTTTCATTTGCTGCTTGGATGCACTCCAAAACGTATTGGCGGTATTCTGGTTGCGGATAAAATTCGGCCATGATATCGCGGTCTTTGATTTCTGCAAAACTCCAGCCGAGCACTTGTTCCCAGTGGCGGTTTACCCAGTTTAATTCACCCAGGGAATCGAAGAATGCCAGCATGATCGGCACGTTGTCGAAGATTGTTTGCAGCACTTCGTTTTGCTGTTTTAAGGATGATTCGGCTTGTTTGCGATCGCTGATGTCGAGTACGGAACCGATTACTTGCTTCATTTGTCCGTCTGAGGTTCTTTTAAAGATTGTCGATCGATCGTGTACCCAGCGCCATTCCCCATTTTTGTGTTTGATTCTGTAGTCTATGTCATCCGTTTCATGGGGATTGCTGCTGTGTGTTAGCCGCTCCATACCTGTAATTAGCTTTGACATATCCTCGGGATGAACCAAGTTAGCGATAGCATCTGTACCCATAGCTTGCAATTCTTGTACAGTGTAGCCGAGCATGGCTGTGACAGATTCATTTGCATAAATATTTTTGTTTTCTACTGCATCGTAAATGTAGAGAAAGTTGGGGATAGTTGTCAGGATGCTCTCTAAAAGTTCTTGATGTTTTTGCAGTTGGGATTCTGCCTGTCTGCGATCGCTTATGTCAAGCACAAAACTGACGCCAAACTGCTGCGTTCCTTCTAAAAATGTACTGCCCAGAATCACCGGAACGCGACTACCATCGGAGCGGATATATTCTTTTTCAAAGGGAACAACCGTATTTCTCGCCCTCAGTTCGGCAACTTTTTCAGTGTCTAAACGCACGTATTCTGGCGGTGTCATTTCTTGCCAGTTAATTCTTCCTGAAAGCAGATCGTCCCGCGTATAGTTTACCGTGTTTAAAAAAGCGGCGTTGGCATCTATAATGGGGCCGTTAATGTCCCAAAAAATTAGACCAATCATGTTAGAATCAACTATGGTTCTAAATTTGGATTCGCTTTGCCGCAACTGAGCTTCGACTTGTTTTATTTCTGTAATGTCGCGGGCGATCGCTAAAACTGTTTCTACTGAATTGTCCTCAGCAAATTCGGGAATGACTCGACAGTGGTAATATATTGTGCCGCTGGGAGTGGGATAGTCAAATTCTATGGTTTCTTGTTTGCCCGTGCTGAAAACTTTGGGAAAAGCTTCGTTTAACTGGTTGCAAAAGTGCGGCGACAGTCCCAATTCTTGAGTGGTTTTGCCGATAAATTGTGCTGGGGTTTTTCCGGTTGCTGGTTCGACTGCTTGGTTGACGTAAATGTGGCGTCGCTCTCGATCGAACCGCGCTATGATGTCGGTAGAATTTTCGGCGAGCGTGCTGAAGGTTTGTTCCCGTCGGTGTAATTCTTCTTGAGTGCGGTGGCGCTCGGTTATGTCTCTGCCAAAAGACAGAATTGAAATTAGTTTTCCTTCTGCATCTATCAGTGCAGAATTGTACCACTCGCAGTAAATGACAGAGCCATCTTTAGTATAGTTGCGATTCTGGCAAATATTGCGGGCTTCGCTGCCGTCTAAGAGTTTATTTGTTACTAATTCGACTTGCTCGAAATCTTCTGAATAAACTATTGGCCATTCGTGCCAGTGTTTACCCATTATTTCTGCTGTTTTCCAGCCAAATATTTGTTCTGCCTGGGGCGACCAGCGGAGGACTCGACCTTCGCTGTCCCATTCTACAACTGCCATTGGCGAGTTTTCTACATGAAATTCCAGCCGCCTCGCTGCTTGTTTCATTTGGGTTTTTAGGGAGGAGCGAAGTTGCTTGGCTGCTGATAAGCGATCGCCTATTTCCTGCGTGTCTGGTACGCCGGCTTTGGCTATTTGAGCAATGATTTCTGCTGTTTGTTTTTCGATTTCGTTCCAAGCGAGTTCGAGGGCTGATTCCGCCTGCTCTAGCTCAGTCATGTTCTTCTGAAACAGTGTGGCACTTTCGAGTGGAATTTCAGTCATATTTTTGAGATTTCGGCAAGTGTTACTTTGAGAATTAAAAATATAATTTTTAGTTGGTGCGCGGAGTCGATCGTTGGAGGCGAGAAGCACTATTGGCGACTGCCGATTCAAGGATTGGCGTGCGGGCAATTGCGATCGCTCCCAAATTCTCCTGATCGCTCCAGCGTTAAGTATATTTTTGCACAGGGTTGTGGTTTGGGGAGCGATCGCTCGGGGAACCGACACGACTCGGGGCGATCGCCAGCCACCGGAAAAGCTGAATTATTCGTCATACAGCAGATTCCAGGTTTATGAGGTACTATCAATATCCCCCGTAGGGACACGGCAGTGCCGTGTCCCTACAAAAGCTAAGCTATCAGCGAGATTTGTCAGGTTTGAGGCGATTGTTGACACGCCTTGAAACCGTCCCCACCGTACAAATGATCTCAAGTCGGTTTGGTCAATAAACAGCTAAAATATAATCTAAAGTTATTTAATCTTTAATAGGTCGCTTATGACTGCTGCTGCACCCTCTTCGATAAAAACCCAAACTCAATACGAAGCCGTTATCGGTCTCGAAACTCACTGTCAATTGAGTACGAATACTAAAATTTTCTCCAGTTCTTCGACAGAATTTGGTAATGCCCCAAATACTAATATTGACCCGATTTGTATGGGAATGCCTGGAGTGTTGCCAGTATTAAATCAAAAAGTGCTGGAGTATGCCGTGAAAGCAGGGCTAGCTCTCAACTGCAAAATTGCACCTTACAGTAAGTTCGATCGCAAACAATACTTCTATCCCGATTTACCGAAAAATTATCAAATTTCTCAGTTCGATTTGCCGATCGCCACTGACGGTTCGATCGAAATAGAACTGGTGGACGAGGCGGGAAATTCTACTAAAAAAACAATCGGAATCACTCGTTTGCACATGGAGGAAGATGCCGGAAAATTGGTTCACGGCGGTAGCGATCGACTCAGTGGTTCTACTTATTCAATGGTAGATTACAACCGCGCTGGCGTGCCTCTAATCGAAATTGTTTCGGAACCGGATTTGCGATCGGGCGCGGAAGCTGCCGAATACGGTCAAGAATTGCGCCGGATCGTCCGCTATATCGGTGTTGGCGACGGGAATATGCAGGAAGGTTCGCTTCGATGCGATGTAAATATTTCGGTGCGCCCGGTTGGCAGAAAAGAGTTCGGCACTAAGGTGGAAATTAAAAATATGAACTCTTTTAATGCGATCGAACGGGCGATCAATTACGAGATTGATCGGCAAATTCAAGCTTTGGAAACTGGCGAAACCATATTCCAAGAAACGCGACTTTGGGATGAAGGTAAACAGTGTACTTTCAGTATGCGGATGAAGGAAGGGGCGAGCGATTACCGATATTTCCCGGAACCGGATTTGCCTCCGATCGAAGTTTCCGCCGATCAATTGCGGGATTGGAAAGCTCAACTGCCAGAATTGCCGGCAATGAAGCGCCATCGCTACGAAACCGAGCTCGCTCTTTCTCCCTACGACGCGCGGGTGTTGACTGACGACAAAGCCGTGGCGGAGTATTTTGAAAAGTCGATCGCCGCTGGTGCTCCGGCTAAACAAGCTGCTAATTGGGTAATGGGTGATATCACTGCTTATCTGAAAAACGAAAAACTGGCGATCGGACAAATTCCTTTCCAACCGCAGGATTTAGCGGAACTGCTGGGGTTAATTGATGCTGGCACGATCGGCGGCAGAATCGCTAAGGATATTTTGCCGGAGTTGCTAGCAAACGGCGGTTCTGCTCAAAAGTTGGTTGAGAGTAAGGGTTTGATTCAAATTTCGGATACCGGGGCGATCGATCGGGCGATCGATGCCGTGTTGGCCGCCAATCCCAAGGAACTCGAACAGTACAGAGCCGGCAAAACCAAGCTGCTGGGCTTTTTTGTCGGCAAGGTGATGAAGGAAACCGGTGGCCGCGCCGATCCGAAATTGACCAATGAGTTGCTGGCGACAAAGCTTAATAGCCCAGGCTAAACAGCCGTTAACACCAATTCCGGTTGTATCGGAATTATATAGAGGACACGGCAGTGCCGTGTCCTCCGTTTTGATCGTGCCGGCGCAGCCGGAATTGATATAACGGGGTCGTGTAGCGGGTACAGCGGCGGGCGATCGGTTTTTTCTGAGTCCGCCGCGCGATCGTCCTTCCCGCTTTATGCTAACTTTGTAATTAAATACACATTTCTTTACAATTTCTTTATGTTTAGGGGTATCACCCCTCAGTGCAGTCATGTTATATTATGTTATGTAGATGCACCCTGATGGCAAAGAGAGTTACTTCGGTAGCTCTCTATTTTTTTTTCTTTTTTTTGTGTGGGCACTGACGTGAAAATACGGATTTAATGTTATGTCAATTCCGGTAACACTCATACATGATGTAGAGGAGACGGCTTGGCCTTAGTCCCTACGCCAGAATTGTAGGGAGACGGCACTGCCGTCTCGAAAGTTATGAGTAGTATTAATTCCGATGCTACGGGATTTGATATCAGCCATGATTTTTAATCAAAATTTAATTTAAATGGTGTTACCCCTCAGCCCGGATGTGTTATATTCTGATATGTAGATGCACCCTGATGGCAAGGAGAGTTACTTCGGTAGCTCTTCCTTTTTTTTGTCTTTTTTTTGTGGGCACTGACGTGAAAATACGGATGCCCCAGAAGTGGAGAGGAGAGAGTGGGTGATATCGATCGCCGATTAGCAATTACCGCTTTAAGTCGATTACTATCAATTTGAGTTATTAAGTAATTTTGGCAGTATGAGCGAACAAGCTAGCGAGCTAATTAAGCAGGGGATTTCACAATATCAGGCGCATCAGTTTGAGGCGGCGCTGGATTCTTGGCAGGAAGCGCTGGCGCTGTATCGCTCAATGGACGATCGCCGCCGATCGGGCGCGGCACTCGGTAATATGGGTGTGGCTTACGAAGCGCTGTTGAATTACGATCGCGCGATCGACTGTTATCAGCAGCATTTGGTGTTAGCGCGAGAAATTGGCGATCGCCGCGGTGAGGCGAATGCTTTAGGAAATCTCGGCAATGCTTGCTGTGCTTTGGAAGATTTTTCAGGCGCTATCGATTACCAGCAGCAGCGTTTGGCGATCGCACGGGAAACGGGGGACACTCGCGGGGAAGAGGAAGCTTTGGGCAATTTGGCGCTAGCTTACGATGCTAAGGTCGATTTGCCTGGTGCGATCGACTGTTATGAGCAGCAGTTGTCGATCGCGCGCGCACACAAGGACGATCGCATTGAGCGCAATGCTCTCAGAAATTTGAAACTCGCTTACAAGTATTTAGCAAATTACGAGAAAGCTGACGAGTACCGACAGCAGCAATTGGCGATCGTCCGAAAACTGTTTTTAACCGATAAAAATAAGAACTTTGTACAACTTGCAGAAACAGTTGGTTTGAATCTTACCGAAGATTTTGCCGGAGCAGATTTAAGCGGTTTTGACTTGCACTACGCTGATTTTAACGGCGCAGATTTGCGCGAGACTAACTTCCGAGGCGTAGATTTAACCTTGGCGGATCTCAGCGGTGCTTTGCTAAGCGCTGCTATTTTAATTGATGCTAATTTGTGCAATGCCAATTTGCGAGATGCTGAGCTCAGCAGCGCCAATTTGAGCGGTGCTGATTTGCGAACAAAATTGCCGAGAGCCAATTTAACCGGTGCAAATTTAAGCGGTGCAAATTTGAGCAGTGCTTATTTACCTAATGCGATTTTAGTAGATGCAAATTTAACAGATGCTGATTTAAAAAATGCTGATTTGAGCGCTGTTGATTTGAGCGGTGCGAATTTAAACGGTGCTGATTTGAGCCGCGCTGATTTGAAAAATGCCGTGGTGCAAAATACGAAGTTTGCTGGTTGTTTGGGAATTTCGGCAGCGGTTAAAGTTGAGTTGAGGGCGCGGGGCGGGATTTTCGAGTAAAATGGGAATGTTGGTAATTGTAAAGGGGAATAAAAGCGATGACTGCTGTAACTGCAAAACGATTCTCGATCGCCGAATATCACCGTTTGGCAGAAATGGGTTTTTTTGAGTCCGATAACCGATTTGAATTGATTCGCGGAGAAATCATCAAAATGGCTGCTAAAGGTACGTTTCACTCTGTTTGTAATTCGCTATTGCTTAAAAAATTGTACCCACTGCTGGAAGAACGAGCGATCGTGCGCGGTCAAGAGCCGATTATTTTGCCTACTGATAGCGAACCAGAGCCTGATGTTGTTATTGCTCGCAGTCGCTCTGACAATTATGTATCTTCTCACCCGGAGCCGGCTGATATTTTGCTGGTAATTGAGGTTTCTGATTCTACTTTGAAATACGACAGGAGAACCAAGTTATCTCTCTATGCTGAATCGGGAATTTCTGATTATTGGATATTTAATTTGGTAGATATTCAACTGGAAATGCACAGCGAACCTTATCAAAAACAAAAAGGTGGTTTCGATTATCGAGTCAAACGAGTGGTTTTGTCAAATGAGGTTGTGGTAATTCCAGGTTTCCCAGATTTGTCTCTCGATTTATCTGCGGTGTTTCCGGCGCAGATGGGTGAGTGAAGTTTGGTAGGGTGCGTCGCTGCGAGATATTGGATAAAACTTGCAGATTTTTTCCTAGCGACGCACCCTACTTGCCATCAGATTATCCGTACCACATACACAGGTCATATGCTGTATGATCCAAGAGTGCGATTGAACTCTTCAGCAAAGTAGCCCTATGACCGCTCAAACTCTCGCTCGGCAAGAACAAAGCGTCCAGCTATCGGGGATTAGTTGGCAAACCTACGAAACTTTGCTTGCCGAAATTGGCGATCGGCAAATTCGACTGACATATAATCGCGGCAATCTTGAAATTATGGTACCATCCCCAGAACACGAAGTTTACAAAAAAGTAATGGGTCGATTTGTGGAAACTTTAGCGGAAGAATTAGACGTGAAAATTAAACCTCTTGGTTCTACCACATTTAAACGTCCTGAACTTAGCGGTGTAGAACCTGATGAATGTTTTTACATCCAAAATATTAGTGCAATTAAAGGCAAAAAAAGAATCGACATGAGTCAAGATCCGCCGCCGGATTTAGTGGTAGAAATTGATATTACCAGCAGTTCGGAAAATAGCTTGCAGATTTATGCGGATCTGGGAGTGCCGGAAGTTTGGATTTATAATGGAGTGCGACTCAGAATTAACAGATTGGAAAATAGAGAATACGTTGAGTGCGAGATCAGTTTAGCATTTCCGAGTGTGGCTATTTTAGAAATTGTCAGATTTCTGGAACAAGCAGAAACAATGGACTATTTGGAATTAGTTAAGTCTTTTCGGACTTGGGTAAAAAGCCAAATTCAGCAAAACCAATGAAGGGCGGATAAAATTAAACAAAGTTTACAATCTTAAACCACGAAAAAACCTGTGTTGTGATAAATTAGAGAGGATAAACTAATTTAAATCTCCATCACAGTCTGGCAAAGCCAGCACTTCTACCGATATGCGATCGCTAGAGTCTCACAACAAATACCCCGATTGCTTGTGGATGCAATTAGAAGCAATTCCAGTGCGATCTGTTGCAGCCCAAACTCAGCAGCTCGAAATTCACTTGAGCCTCAATTTTAATGAGCATTGGGAACCCCTGCTCGGCGGTAGAATCAAATTTGGGCTGCAAGGCGGAACGCTCAAGCTAAATCTGGAAAACTGCGAACTTCCCGTAGCATCGCGTCAGTTGGTCGGTGATTTCAAGCTGTCGCCAATTGCAGAAACCCAGCTTGTTCAAAGCAGTGCAGAAGTTTTATTGACGGAAAGTCAGCGGGAATTTCGAGACAGCGAGAATGCGGAAAAAATCAAGGAAACTGACTGCACGTTTTGTCACGTTTCCACAGTAGGCGACGATACAAAGCCAGCTTGGGTTTTTGCATTAGAACCGGGCAAACCAGTATTGAAAGGTTTGCTAAAAAGTGTCAAACTGGGAGAGTTTGCTGCCAGAGAATTGCGGATAGCAGCGGCTTTTGAAGTTGCGAAAGCAGATATTTACATAACAGATGCGGAGGGTTTGTGGCCGCACGAGATCACCCCAAATCAACATTCAGTTTTAGAAAGAATCCTGGCTGTATACCTGCAAGCAAATAGACTCCAACCGGCTCTCAGTTGGGCGCTATTGTCCTACAATTTGCCTCCGGTTGAACAGCCCGATGTGGAAATTTTCCCGCAAGCTGAAGCTCAATTGCAGGAAATGGTCGATCGCATTATCTCCGCTGAAACAGACGATTTTGCGGAGTTGGCAGAAATAGCCAACCTCAATCCAGCACTGGATTTCGCGGGTAGCAGCTTGCGCGGGACGACGTTAAGTGCAGTGGATTTTAGCAGCGCAAATCTCGATCGGGCAAATTTCCGGGGTGCAAACTTAAGCGATGCCGATTTCAGCGACGCCAACCTGCAAAATGCTAAATTCGGCGGTGCAGATTTGAGCGGCGCTTTCTTAGGAAATGCCGATTTGAGCGGCGCAGATTTGCACAAAGCAAGTCTGGCTTTAGCAAACCTCAGCGGTGCAGATTTAAGCGGCGCAAATCTGCTGGAAGTGAACTTAACGAATGCTAATTTCAGCGGTGCGAATGTCGAGTCGGCGAGGTTTGGGAATAACTCAGGACTGGCGGAGGATTTGAAGGTGAATTTGCAGCAGCGGGGAGCGATTTTTGAGGATGTTTAGTCGATAAGTGCGAATCCCTCTCATCGATCTGTGTCCATCGTGGCACGGGCCCAAAAGCCTGTGCGATGGATCGGGTCAAAAAATATCGCTCGCGTTCCTTAAACTTTTTGTAGCTTTGGCTAATAAATTTACAATTCTGCTGTTGAGCTATTGAGCGATCGCCTGACTCGATTCAATCTTTGCAGGCGAAGCTGTTCTGCCAGTAGCGTATTAATTTCTCCTAATTCTAAATTGACTTCTTGAACCTCCATACGAGTTCGGCGGAGGTTAGCTAGCAAACGTTTAGATGTTTCTGGATCGGGGATGCGCGGTTGTTTATTCATGGCAAGTTGTATTCCATCTTAACTTCTTCAATACTACGCTCCAGTGCCGGAATCCTTGCTTGGGTTCGTGCTATAGCTCGTTCTAGTAATTGTAGCATATCACCAGAGGCAACAGGTTGAGCTTGGGCAATTTGAAGCTGGATAGTAGATAGTTGAGAGTAGGAAGATTCAGCATCATCGGCTGCACTTTTCATTTCATCTAGTGCCGCAATTGTTGCCTCGGTCTCTCCAAATAGTTCAAAAATGGTTAATTCCAAGGCTGAAGCTTCATTAACAATATCTAAAGCCTGCTGTTTTAATTGATTTATAATTTCAGTAGTTCTTGATGGTAAATCAGCCATATTTACACCCCTACAATAAGTTATTGTAATAAAAATTTAACATACCATAGTGTAATCGATCAACATCCGAAGCAGTTCACAATCATACCGAAATCCCTTTCATCCATCAGCGTCCATCGTGGCACGGGCCCAAAAGCCCGTGTTCCCGAATCGGTTCAAAAAAGAGCGTGAAGCGAAGCTATCTTCCCGCAGGGGTTCGGTGAAGGATAGGGAATCGCCCTGGAGCAAAAAGAGCGATGGCTGCGCCCCGGCTTGCGCCTACGCACTTCACCAAAACAAATTATCCCTCATCCTCCGACTTAACAGGAGCACGTCCAGAAATCACCATAAATCCCACAGATTCTAGAGTTATGTGCGGGCGGCGAATTCCCGCTAAAACCGCTTGACTCAACAAACTCTCCGTACTAATTTCATCAGCCAAAACTGATTCTAAAAGCTGTTCCGATTTAGAAAGTCGATTCAAGCGCAATTGCAATTGATTCACCCGATTTTCCAGTTGGATTGCAGCACTCACCGCTGATTTGTCGCACATTTGTACAAAATCCGATCGCCCGCGCAGCAACTCCTCCGATACCACCCGCCCCTTTTGGCAAAAGTCATCCCATTCCAGCGGATCGATAAAACTATCAATCAGCGCAGTGCGATTTTTCGACAAATTGTAATCCCGATTTGGCCCTCCTTTCCCCTTATAAGCCCGCTGCAAAATCGCTAGAAATTCTGGTTCTTCCACCAGATACATTGACTCATTACGAGCATCTACAAACACAGTTTGAAAAGTCGGCAAAAACAGAGCATCAGCCCGTCGCTGTAAAGCTTTCAAATTGTAATTTTCGATATTTTGTGACTGCAAAACTTGCTGTGCCGGCTGCACATCAGTCTGGATTGAATAATTAAATTGAAAGCCGAACCATTCCATCCCTTCCGCAGCATCCCAGCTTTCATCATGTCGCCACATAGCAAAAGCTTGTCCGCGATCGTCCCAGCGAATATAAGAGTCCAGTGCATCGATCAATCCCTCCCCAATGCGGTAAAGAGCGACATCGGTATTCTGATGAGCAATGCGGCGATTGTAACTACCGTACTGCTGACAATAAGGAATCAATCGCGTTCTCAAATCATTGGAGGGAATCAAGGTTTTTTGAGTAGGTTGATAGCGCATCAACCCGGATATACTCGGATGTTCGACTTGTTTGAAGTGGAGAGCTTGACACAACCAACCTTCCGTAGCCCGCTGCATTTCTTTATGCTTAGCATCGCAGTTATCGAGAGATTCAAAATACTGAGATGCGGTGTCATCAAGAACATCAATTTCATCTAGAACGTACTGTTCATCGATTTTGACTTTCTCTGCTTCGATCTCAGTTTTAATCAATGCAATTTCGCTGGATAAGCCTTTTGCTCCTTCTGCAAACAACTTTTCTTCAAGCTTTAGCAGTTTTTCATCAGCATAAAATTGAAGGCTGGAAATAGATTTGTTGAAGATATCAAACCCGTCTTTTAAGACTTGATACCAAGCTTCGTGGGGACTCTCAGGCATATCTGGGCCTGCAAACAAACAAAATTGTACTCCCATTTTGCTGCCAATGCGATCGACTCTGCCGAGTCTTTGTTCTAACTGGTTGGGAAACCACGGTAAATCGAAGTGAACTAACCAATCTGTCAATTGCAGATTTACGCCTGTTTCTGCCGATCGATCGCACACTAAGATAAAACAATGCGGCTCCGTTTTAAACCGATGGAGACTAGCCTCAACATCATCAGCAGATTTGCCAGTCTCATGGCTGGCGATCGCCTTTTTACCAAAGATTTTAGCTAAATTGTCCGCAATCTCTTTACAAGTTGCGGTAAAACTGGTAAAGATGACAATTTTCGGGAAACGTTCGCCCGGAATCGGCCGTTTAATTTGCTGTTGAATTCTCGACAGCAAATCGCGAGGATTGCTGTGATACTCGCGCGGAACCTTCAAAGAAACTGCGAGAAACCGGAGAATGGCGATTCGTAACAACGAGAGTCGATCGAGTCCTTCCTGGGGCTTTTCCACCGTGTTGAGCAAGGTTTCCAGAATTTCTCTTTCTTCGGCAAAGAGCGCAGTTTTACTCAAAATCGCCGTGTCCTTTTGTCCGAATTCGCGATCGAGTTCAGGAGTCGATTTTTTCTGCAAGCGAGCTTTGACAACCTGTTCCAAAACATTTAGCCAAGTACCAGAAGCGCGGAAAAACAGCAGAAAAATTCTCTGATATTCACTCGACTTGGGAGCGGCTGCGCGCCATTTATCGAGTACAGTTTGAATTTCCGACCATTGTTCGTCATTCAGATCGTACTCATTTTTGGGAACAGCATCTCGCTCAAAAATCACATCTTCAACTGCATCCCGGCGGTTACGAAGAATGCGGCGGTGGAGGCGGTAGGTATCTTTAACGTGAGTGCGAATAGTTGGGATCAGGCGAGCTAGTTCTGTGGTTTCTTCAGTTTTCAAACAATTTTCTAACTCAGTTGCTAATCCGATTAAATAATCGTCTTTTGCAAAAAGATTGCGGAGTTGAGTTAGTTTTGTTTGCAAGACAGCAGGCTTGGCGTTTTCTCGGAAATCCAGCAAGATGCTACCGATTTCCTGACGGTTTTGCACCCGTTCCTTGAAACTTTCCAGGTCATCAAGACGGTAAGTTGTCGGATCTAGCAAATGCAGCATCGCCAGAAAATCTTGCTCGCGCCCGATCGCAGGAGTCGCAGATAATAACAATACATTTTTGCTTTTGTGAGCGAGTTTCTGGCAGAGTTCAAAGGATTGCTGCTGAGTGCGATCGCCATTTGCCATAGCAGCCACATCGTGCGCTTCATCAACAATCAGAAAATCTAGGTTAGCATTGCGGCTAACTTGATTATTGATTTCGTCAATAGCAACAAGCTGCACTCGATCGGCAAAATGAGACAAATAGAACTTATTTTCTAACTCTTGTCGCCACTGTTCGAGCAGGTATTTGGGAACCAGTACCATAGCGCGTCCGTTGGGTTCGTCGAGTAGAAATTGGCGGAGAATTGTGCCGGCTTCTACTGTTTTCCCCAGTCCTGCTTCGTCGGCCAACAAATAGCGCACGATCGGGTCTTCTAGGACGCGCCGGACGACTTCAACCTGGTGCGGGTAGAGGTCTATGTTAGCAGAAATTAATCCGGTCATACCGCGGCTGACGGCCCGCTGTTCGATCGCAGATTGAACGAATGCCGATCGGCGATCGTGAAAATAGGGCGTTTCTTGACCTTTGACTGCTAAAATGTCGATCGGATCGGCGATCGGGATATTGCAGCGAACATAAAGCTCAGCTTCGACAGCTTGCAAACTTTGGCTGTCTGGGAGGTCAATTTCGTACTCTAACTTATCTTCATCCCAGTCATAAACTCGACCAATTATCCATCTTTCCTGACTTGTACTCCAGAGGTAGCAGCGAGTTTGGCGCTGAAGTCTGGCTTCTTGTAGCAAACTTAGGGGTACTGTTTTGTGGAGGCGGTTTTTAACTGAGCAAAAATATTCAATTAGCGCCTCCGTGCGGGAGTATTCGACAACTTTTCCGATTCCCAAATCGTTTTTGGGCGATCGAACTAACGAACCAATATCAATCATAGTTAAAAACCTTTAAACTTCGGCAATTGAAATTGCTACTATACAAATTTTCTTCCCAGCAGAGGGGGACTAAGAGAAAACCTTTAAACTTCGGCGATTTAACTCGCTTTTACACAAACAAAGTCCGCCTGGTGCGCGGACTAAGAGAAGTCACCTACAATTTAAAGCGGACGGTGGGGCTCGAACCCACGACGTTCAGCATGGGAAGCTGACATTCTACCACTGAATTACGTCCGCGCTTAGTCTTTTTTTACCTTTTAGGAATTGGGGTCAAAACTGACTAGAAGAACATTGTACACCTATTTTCTGATTTTGATCGTGGGATTTTGAGTCTTGGACACGGCGATGTCAACTGAAGCTGTCAGCCGGCAAAATTCGTTAGTGAACCCGCGAGTCCGACAGGGGTTTCAACCCCTGCCGGACTATTGGTTGTACCCTTAGACGAAGCGCAAAGAAGCACTGTCAAGGCCAAAGGAAGAAACTGGTTGGACGATCGCAATTAATTCATCCGAACCCGCAGTCTTCTTGAAAAGAGCGTTTCCAACAGGCAATCCTGCGGGAGAAGCGCCCAACACGTAAGTGTTCGGAGCACCTTGAAGTTGGATGATATCTTCGATCGGGTTAAAGCCCACAATTAAAGCACTTCCGGATGTTATGAGGTACAGTAGCAGCAATTAGTAAACCAGTTTTTAA
>ENA-OBIO01000422-OBIO01000422.1-metagenomes-genome-assembly--contig:-NODE-422-length-22837-cov-4.81977_pt1 | contig 22837 bp, 27 predicted proteins | sample MGYA00153383_OBIO01 | MGnify analysis MGYA00153383 | reverse complement strand
ACAGATAAGCCAGCAGTTATTGGTAAACTTTGTCTATGAATAAAGACATCCGCCCAACGCCTTCACGCGCACCCAAACAAAAGTTTTTTCAAGACACGATTGCGATCGTTTATGACTTCGATGGCACCTTGTCGCCGCAGCCGATGCAGGAGTACACGGTGCTGCCGAAAATTGGCATTGAGCCGGAGGCATTTTGGAAACAGGTGCATAAAGAGGCGAGCGAAACGGATTCTGATCCGATGTTGGTTTACATGCGGTTGATGCTGGAGAAGCTTTATAAAAACGACGATGTGAAAATCACGCGCGAGGATTTCGCGGCGATGGCGGAGAAGATTCAATATTTTCCCGGCGTGGAAACGTGGTTTCCGCACATCAATGCCTATGTTGAAAAGCGCGGGTTGGGCAAAGTAAAGGTTCAGCATTACATTATTTCGGCGGGTCAAAAAGAGATTCTGGAAGGCGTGTCGATCCGCAAATATTTCAAACAAATTTACGCCTCCGAATATCACTTCAATCAATATGGGATCGCGACATTCCCGAAGCTGCTGATTACGGACACTTCAAAAACCCAATTTCTTTTCCGCATCAATAAAGGTAAAGAAGCGCTTGCAGAATCGATCAACGATCACATGCCCGAGAGTGAGCGCCCGATTCCGTTTTCAAACATTATTTATATTGGCGACGGCATGACCGATGTGCCGTCAATGGCGCTGACTAAAAAAAGTGGTGGCCACGCGATTGCGGTATTTAATTCGAAAATTGCCAGAACTAAAGAGACCTGCGTGCGTTTGCTGGATGCAGGTCGCGTCGATTTTATTGCGCCTGCTGATTATCGTGAGTCCAGCAAGCTTGCGGCGCGCGTGCAGTTGCTGCTCGATTCGGTGATTGCTGGAGTGGCGTATGCGGCCGAGGTGTCGGCCTGTAAAAATGAAAATGCGTGAGCTGATGTGCCAGATCTTGCAGGCGGCTTGATTTGCGCCCACTCGCCTATCAATTGCTCGCCGAGCTGTCGCAAGAACATTTCATCTCCGGTGTGGCACTTGCCCAAAAATTTGGGGTCTCGCGTTCCGCCATTTCGGACGCTTTGAAAGATGCCGGCAAAGCCGGGATTAAAATTTTCAGTCTCACGCGCCGCGGCTACCGGCTCGGGTCAGCCATTGATTTGCTGAATATTGATGTGGTGCGCAAAGCGCTCGGCGGCCAGGCGCGCCGACTTGACGTCGATATTGTGCTGACTATCGGTTCCACTAATACTGAATTACTCGCGCGCGGCGCGGCGGGTGCAGCCAGTGGCACCTGTGTCGCCGCAGAAACGCAGACAGCGGGGCGCGGACGTCGCGGGCGCGTGTGGCAATCGAAGTTCGCGGGCTCACTCACCTATTCTTTGTTATGGCGCTTTGAAAAAGGTGCTGCCGAGTTGGGAGGGTTATCGTTGATGGTGGGGTTGGTATTGGCGCGCGCACTGCGTGCCGCCGGTGTATCAGATGCTATGTTGAAATGGCCTAATGATGTGTTGGTGAACGGCGAAAAGCTGGCGGGAATTTTGATTGAAACGCAAGGCGATATGCTGGGCCCGACCGTCGCGGTCATCGGCGTCGGGGTCAACATTGGCCTGCCTGAGTCGCTGAAGTTATTGATCGACCAGCCAGCGACCGATGTGTTGTCTCATGTTGGTAAATTTTCATCGCGCAATGATTTGCTGGCGCTGATGCTACGGGAGTTGGTCGTCGCGCTGGATCAATTTAGTCAGCATGGATTTAAAGTTTTTAAAGATGACTGGACTACGTTGCATGCGTTGCACGGCCAACTCATCACCGTGCGGCAAAGTCATTCGGCTGCTTACGACGCGGTGGTAAAAGATGTTGGAAATGATGGCTCGCTCATTGTCGAACCAATCAATCAGCCTGGCAAGCGGGAAACGCTCACCTCAGCCGAAATTTCAGTTCGCGCGTTGCGAGATAAAACGGGTGGTAAACCGGCGGATAATCTGGGCGGTAAATTCTGTGGCAACCCAGCGGGGAACCTAGCAAAATCCGCCATCGAAAAGCGATCCCTCCGTGGCGCGCGCGTCAGCGCACGCAAGGCCGCCGGAGCATGACGCTATTGGCGATTGATGTTGGTAATACGCTCCTCAAATGGACGCTTTATGATGGTCAAAAACCGCATGCGCAAGGACGCGTTTTGACCCGCGATGCCGTTGAGCCTCAAGCGCTGGAGCGGGCATGGCAGGCGCTTCAGCCATCTACCGCCATTGTCTCCAACTTCAGCCATCTACCGCCATTGTCTCCAATGTGGCCGGGCTTGCGGTCGCGGAGAATATTAAAGTTGTTCTCGGCACAAAGAAAATTGAACCGCAGTTCATCGCTTCGCAGATTGCGCAGTGTGGCGTAATCAATGCATATGACCGCCCTGACCAGCTTGGCTGCGACCGTTGGGCCGCGTTGATTGGCGCGCATCGGCATGCGCCCGCCTTATCTGCAAAAGTAGTGGTGATGGCGGGCACCGCGCTCACCGTTGATGCCTTGACTGCTGACGGACAATTTCTGGGCGGTATTATCGTACCGGGTCTGGGCCTGATGCGACAGGCGCTGCATCTGAGTACCGCACAATTGCCGCCGCCAGCAGCAGAAGAGATTGGAAAATTTGTGATGTTTCCCACCAACACCGTGGACGCGATCACCAGCGGTGCGGTCGATGCCTGTATTGGCGCAATCTCTCGCATGTTGGCGCGTGTTACCGAATTTGAACGTGGCCGCCCCGCGCTCGCCCCTGCCGCCGTGGTCATTGCCAGCGGAGGCGCGTTGGCGCTATTGGCCCCGCACGCTCCGTTTGCCCTTACAATCCATGAAAACTTGGTGCTGGAGGGCCTTTTGCAAATTTCGCTTGATTCTGATATTGCGTGACAAATATATTCTTTGATACAAGATTACTTACTAAAAATATCGCTCGATACTTATAAAAATTAGCCATGGCCCGATTTATTTTTATGCTTTTGCTGCTCGCCGCCATCGCGTTTGGTGTGCATATTTATTTGTCTGAAACTAAACCGGCCATCAAGTCGCCGCGTGAAATAAATCGGGAACAGCTCAAAATTATCCCGCTAATAGACGGTGATAAAACCAGTGCGAGCCAACCTGGCTTGAGTGGCGCCGATGCGAAGGCAGAAGCTCAGGTCGTGCGTAAAATGGCAGAAGCTTTCAGCGGGTCAGCGTGTGTGGATTTTAGTGTGAAGCCCGCCGATGCCTCGCGCGCCCAGCTTGCTTTTACAGAAATGGGGGCGGGCGATCGCGTCACCACTCGCAACATAGAAGAGTTCACTCGCTACGGCGTCGCTGTGCCGGCATCCAAGGACCGTAAAGCTGCCGAGACGCTGGCAGCTTCGTTGAAAAAAGGCGGCTTGAAAGATATTTCGATCTTGTCCGATAACAGTTTGTCGCTGGGCGTTTTTTCTACCGAAGAAGCTGCTAATCGCGGTCTTGCTGACCTGGAAGCGAAGGCCGGCAAGCTCGTAAAAAAGGCCGTAATTGTGCCCCGAACGCCACAAGTCAAGGAAACGATATTCAGCTTGCGCGAACCAGATACCAACATGATCGCCCGTCTCACCATCATGCAGCGCGACTATGAAAGCAGCACGGTCAAAGCGGTAACTTGTCCGATTGGAGCGGCTACCCAGGCCGTGGTCGCGGTGCCCGCGAAAAATTAGACTCTATCTGGTAATCGGCGTCAAACAACCTTTCCGGGATTCATAATTCCCAGCGGATCCAGCGCACGCTTGATCGCGCGCATGGTATCGAGTTCGACTTCACTTTTATGCCGCGTGATCTCTTCGCGTTTTAGTTGGCCTAGGCCATGTTCGGCGCTGATGGAGCCATGCATTTCGTCCAATAAATCGTAGACAATTTTATTTGCGACTTTAATTTGTCCGGGCGTGGGGGCGACGCCGGGAAAGCTCAGGTTGTAGTGCAAATTGCCATCGCCGACGTGGCCGAAGCAGATAACGCGTGCATCCGGTAGCGCGGCCAGAAGGCGCGGCTCGGCGATATCGATAAAGTCTCCAATGCGCGAAATTGGCATTGAAATATCGTGCTTTATGCTCTTGCCATCGAGCTTTTCTGCTTCGGGAATGTGCTCGCGTATGTTCCACATCGCGACTGATTGCGCTTCGCTTGAAGCGATCACCGCATCCATCGCCACGCCACTTTCGAACGCAGGTTCGAGTGCAGCAGCAAGCGCATCGGCGAGTGGTGAAAGGCGCATGCTGTCCGTAAGCTCTACCAAAACTTGCCAGTCGCGGCGGTCCGCGAATGGTTCCATGGTGGCTGGAAAATGTTTGATGACACCATCAATACAAATGCGCGACATCAATTCAAAACCGGTTAGACGATCTCCCAGCCCATCACGAATCAGCTTTAATAGCGCGACGGAATCTGCCGCCCGCGAGAGTGCAATCATGGCGGTGCAAGTACTTTGAGCGGCGGGAAATAATTTCAGGACGGCGGCGGTAATGATGCCGAGCGTGCCTTCCGCGCCCATCAGCAAATGCTTCAGATCGTACCCGGTGTTGTCTTTGCGTAATGCCTTCAAGCCGTTCCAGACACGCCCATCAGGCATTACTGCTTCGATTCCCAGCACCAGATCGCGGCTATTACCATAGCGCAGCACAGCGGTACCACCGGCGTTGGTAGATAAGTTACCGCCAATGGTGCAGCTACCTTCGGCTGCAAGCGAGAGCGGGAAAAGTTGCTGATGTTCGCGCGCGGTGTCCTGAATCGTTTGCAAAATACAGCCTGCTTCGACCACCATCGCGCTATTCGCCAGATCGACTTCGCGAATGCGATTCATGCGGCGCAACGAGACAATGACGGCGTTGCCGCTGCTATCAGGAATGCCGCCGCCGACTAGGCCGGTGTTGCCGCCTTGCGGCACCATTGGCGTTTTATGTGCGGCGCAAAGTTTTACAACATCAGCGACTTCCGCGGTGTTCGCAGGACGCACAATCGCCTGGGCTGCACCGGTGTAGTTGCCGCGCCAATCAGTGAGGTAGGGCGCCATTTCAGCTGCATTAGTAACCACGCCTGCATCGCCTACGATAGCTCTTAGCTGCTCAATTATTTGTGTCGGCAACATCAACGTTGCGGCGTACGAATTTTTTTAAGCATGGCCGTGGTCGAGCGTTCAAACTGGAAGTTAATGGCGTGCACACTTCCGCCCCATGCGGTAACTTCGGCGCCACCAACAACTTTATCAATTGCCCAATCGCCGCCTTTTACCAGCACGTCCGGGCGCACCTCGATGATACGGGCGAGCGGTGTGTCTTCCTCAAACCAAGTAACCAGGCTCACGCATTCGAGCGCCGCGATCACCGCCATGCGATCTTCCAGCGTGTTGATGGGCCGGTCGTCGCCTTTGCCTAAACGCTTCACCGACGCATCAGAATTCAACGCCACGATAAGTGAAGATCCGAGCGAACGCGCCTCAGCAAGGTAGCTGACATGACCACGATGCAGGACGTCAAAAACGCCGTTGGTGAACGCTACTTTTCTTGACAAAACCGCCGCACGCTCACGCACTGTGGCAGGGTCACAAAACTTATTTTCGAAGGAAGGACGCATAACCAGGCGGTGCGCGATGCAGGTGAAGTGCCCGTGATGTGTTCAGCTTCGGCAAAGGCACGTGGACAGGGATGTTCGCGATTTATCAATATGTAAACCCTAATAATGGCGGGTGATTCATGGCAAAAGTGCTCCGAACTGCCCGCCAATACTGGGGTTTAATTTTTATATTGCAGCGGGTGTTAAGCCGCGCTTGCGATTGCTGGCGTCACGGGTACGGCAAATTTAGCAATCAACTCCTTGCGGAAGCGGTTTAAATCCGTTGAGGTTTCGAACGAGCGATCAAATAAATTTGAGAGTTGCTTCAAGATCCCGCCGACGACGCGACCTTCCCACACTTTATCGAATTTGATCTGCGTATCAAGCCAACGCTCCAACCATTCCGGGTCGGGTAAACGCGACTGCACAGTGTCATTCGGAAACAAACTCGTATTCACATGCAAATTGGTGGGGTGGAGTGGTTTGCCGCTTTTGCCGGAACTCGCCATCAGCACGCCGATTTTAGCAAACGCGATTTGCGCCTCACCGCCAACCTTTTCAATCGCCCGTTTCATGTAGCGGAAATAAGCGCCGGCATGGCGTGCTTCGTCTTTTGAAATGGTGTCGTAAATTTTCTTGATCACGGGCTCTGTGTGCCATTCGGCGGCGCGTCGATACCACTGCGTCAATCGAATTTCGCCACAAAAATGCAGCATGAGTGTTTCCAGCGCCGGGGCCGGGTCGAACGTAAAGCGAACCGCATGCAGCTCTTCTTCTTTCGGCACCATGTCAGGCCGGTAGCGGCGCAAATACTCCATCAATACTAGCGAGTGTTTCTGTTCTTCGTAAAACCAGATCGACATGAACGCAGAAAAATCGCTGTCATGTTGGTTGTCGCGTAGGAACATTTCGGTGGCCGGTAATGCAGACCATTCGGTAATCGCGTTCATTTTGATTGTGATCGCCTGCTCGTCGGTGAGCTTGGCAGCATCGAAGTCGTCCCATGGAATATCGGTCGCCATATCCCAGCGTGATTTTTCAAGATCGCGAAATAAGTCGGGGTACAACATGTGTGGGGAGTCGGCTTTGGTTTGCATATAATTTCCGGTTAGTGCGTAGGATAACAAAATTACGAGTACAGCGTGCCTAATGGGCGCATTTGCCGGGGCGCTGCATGATGGAGTCCTAGTCGCCTGCAACTTACATCCAACTTATTAAACCACCCGTAGAATTGCAAGGAATGTAGTCTTTTGGGACATTTTTTGGCTGGGTAGTCAACTAGGATGGCATTTTTGATACGGCTACTGCGTGTAGACGGATGTTGAGGATGGTGAATTTCCCCGAAAAGTTGCAAATGTGCGCGTCGGAATGCTTTTACAACCATTCAACAAGTCTTGCGCAAGCATTAAGTAAACTTTGGATAAATGCTGTCAAGTTCTGGTTAAACCTCAAAATTAAATCGAAAAATTAAGATAAATTAATGAAGATTGCGATTATTGGATCCGGGGTTGCAGGCGCGTCGGCCGCATGGCTGCTCAGCAAATTTGCAGACGGTGCCCATCAAGTCACATTGTTTGAGCAAAACGACTATCTTGGTGGGCATACCAACACCATCAATGTAACCCTCGACGGCGTCACTGCGCCGGTCGATACTGGTTTTCTGGTGTTTAACGATTGGACGTATCCAAACTTAATTGCCATGTTCAAGCACCTAGGGGTTGCTGATGCGCTGTCAGACATGTCTTTTAGCGTCAAACTCACCGATGGCAACCGCAGTCGGCTGGAGTGGTCTGGTTCAAATCTGGCGACCGTATTTGCCCAGCCTGCGAATCTGCTTAAGCCAAAATTTTGGGGCATGCTTCGTGACATCATGCGTTTCAATCGCGAAGCGACAGGCCTCGTCACCAGCAATTCGGCCATGCCTGGCACGGTGGGCGAATTTCTCCGGGCAAATCGGTACAGCAGAGCGTTCCGCGACTGGTATTTGAGCCCAATGGCCGGCTGCGTCTGGTCGACGCCCACCCAGAAAATTGACGATTTTCCACTGGCGACCTTGCTCACGTTTTGCCATAACCACGGATTGTTATCCGTCAGCAATCGGCCGCAATGGCGCACCGTCAATGGTGGCACCCAAACTTACACCCGAGCGCTTCTCGGCGGGCCTTCCGATATGCGCCTTGACGTGCGCCTCAATGCCGGGGTGAGCAGAGTAGTACGACTTCTGAACGGCGTTTCGATAACTGCCCACAATCTTACTGAAACATACGATCAAATCGTGTTCGCCTGCCACTCCGATCAAACATTGAGGATCCTCGCCGACGCTACCGGCGAAGAAAAGCGGATTTTGTCGGCCATTCCCTACCAGCCCAATACCGCGATTTTGCATACCGACACGCGCGTGCTGCCCATCCGCCGCCGCGCCTGGGCATCGTGGAACTATCATGCCGCCTATACGTCCACGACAGGGTCGGCTACATCGTCGACTACGGCCTATACGTCAACGACAGCGTCAGCTATATCGTCAACTACGTCACCAACGACGTCGAATGAAAATATCCAAAAGGAGTTCGACGGAGTGTCGCTCTCGTATTTGATCAATCGATTGCAGCCGCTACCGTTTCAAACCCCCGTCATCGTCACCATGAACCCACGTATTTCGCTTGAGCCCGCCAAAATCATCAAGACGATCCAATACGATCATCCGGTGTTTCTGGCCGCCAGTGTCGGCGCGAAACGCGAATTGCGGGCGTTGCAAGGCCAACGTCGGTCTTGGTTCGCGGGCGCATGGACGCGTTACGGTTTCCACGAAGATGGTTTGATGTCAGGTATAGCGGTGGCAAAAGCGTTGGGGGCGACGGTGCCGTGGCAAACCAATGTACCCGCCGCGAACGATCTGCGCTCCGCATATCCGGGAGTGGACGATTGAGCATGCCCAAATCTGCTCATTCAGCCGCTCGTCCAATCGCCCACTTAACTGCACAGTGGCCAGCTCAGGCCGCAGTTGAGTTATGCTTCGGCCGGGTGATGCATAAACGTTTCAAGCCGGTCGTTCATCCGTTTTCATACGGGGTATTTTTTTTGCGGGTGCCGTTGTCCCGGCTTGATACGGTTGGCGGAATTCCGCGCAACCTTTTTTTTTCCAAAGATAAATTCAATCTGCTTTCCTTCATGACCCGCGACTTCGGGCCGCGCGATGGCAGCAGTCTTGAGTCATGGATTCGCGCTTTACTCGCGAGCGAAGGGATTCACGCAGCCGATGGTGAGATCATATTGCAGGCATTTCCGCAGGTGCTGGGCTATGTGTTTAATCCCATCAGCGTATGGTATTGCTTCGATCGCACGGGCGGGCTGCGCGCGGCGCTTTGCGAAGTAAATAACACCTTCGGCGAACGGCACAATTATTTGCTGGCGCATGACGATCAACGTGTCATCCAAGCGAGCGATTGGTTTACGGCGCGCAAGGTACTTTACGTCTCGCCGTTTTGTGAAGTGAAGGGTCATTATCGATTTCGCTTCGAGCAAATTGACGATCGGGCATTCGCACAAATTGATTATCACGATGAGCTGGCTGGCAACGCGGGCGCAGAAACAAGTGCTGAATCGAGCGTTAACTTCAGCCGCACCACCGAAAACAATAACAGCCCATTAATCACCACGACTATTTTTGGCAAACCGCAGGCGCTGACCTCGCTAGCGGTGTTTTCGGCATTTTTCCGTTATCCGCTGATGACATTCGGCGTGATGGCGCGGATTCACTGGCAAGCGCTCAAGCTTTGGTTAAAGCAGGTGCCATTAATTTCAAAGCCAGCGCCACCGACGATTGAAACCACGCGCTAGGTTTTCTCGTACAACCTGCAACATCAATATTATTAAGCCCGCCAATAGACCCCACCACGAGCATTCAAATCATGACTACCCAAGAACTTTTATCGATTCCGCAAGAAGACAAACTCCCTGCGATCGCGCGCACCTTTTATGCGCTGATGCGACAGCTTGATTGCGGCGTGCTGACATTCACGTCGCCTGAAGGCGTGACCACACAATTTAAAGGCACGCATGCCGGTCCGCATGCTGACTTGCGATTTGTCGATTGGGGCGTCGCGCGTGAGGCATTAAAATCGGCCGAGATTGGTTTGGCGGAGTGCTACCGGGATGGCCGCTTGTTTACAGGCCATCTTGCCCAGTTTCTTGAACTTTGCGTGGCAAACCAGCGGGCGTTTGAGGCTGTTTTTTATGGAAAGCCGCTGGTCGCGCTTTTTTTCCGCATCAAACATTTGTTACGCGCGAATACGAAGGCGCGTGCCAAGAAAAATATTCACGCCCACTATGATTTGTCGAACAATTTTTACAAATTATGGCTAGATCAAACAATGACCTATTCCAGCGCCGTGTTCAATGGCGATTACCAGCGATCGCTGGAAGACGCGCAGACCGCAAAATACGAGCGGATTTTGCAAGTGTTGAATCCAAAACCGGGTGAAACTATTCTGGAGATCGGTTGTGGGTGGGGCGGTTTTGCTGAGCACGCGGCCAAAACGCGGGTGGTGAAAGTCACCGGCATTACGCTTTCAGTCGCGCAGCTTGAATTTGCGCAGGCGAGGATGAAAAGTGCGAGCCTGGATCATCTGGTGGATTTGCAGCTGATTGACTATCGCGATGTTCAAGGTAGCTGGGATTATGTGGTCTCGATTGAAATGTTTGAGGCTGTGGGCGAGCGTTTCTGGCCGACGTATTTTGAGGCGGTGCATGATCGCCTAAAGCCCAATGGCCGTGCGGTGATCCAGGCAATTACCATCGCGGAAGAGGTGTTTGATCGCTATCGCGCCAATAGTGACTTTATTCGTGAATACATTTTTCCGGGCGGTATGCTGGCTCCGGTTGAACGATTTATTGCCGATGCCAAACACGCAAAATTGACTGCCGGAGAGCCATACCGTTTTGGCCTCGACTATGCTGAAACCCTGAAACGCTGGCTTGATCGCGTCAACGCCAAAGTCGGCGACATCAAGCCGCTCGGGTTTGATGATAAATTTTTGCAGATATGGCGATTTTATCTCTGCTATTGTGAGGCAGGTTTCCGTGCCGGTCGTACTGATGTCATGCAGTTGGAACTTAGTCGTCGCGGCTAATCGGATACGTCATTTTTGATGGGGGTTAAAAAGTCATTATGAAAAATGTTGCCATGATTTTATTCATCGGTGTAAGTGCGCTCGGTATGACGATTGCGTCGTCACTGGCTTTCGCGGGAACCGCAGCGTTACCGGAGGTGGTGAAAGAAAGTAGCGCCCTAAGCTTGCGCGGAGAAGGTAGCCTTAAATTCTTCGGCCTTAAAGTGTACGACGCGCGACTGTGGACGCCGCAAAAAGCGCACTCGGCCGCAGATGTTTTTGCACTCCAGCTCGTCTATGACATGGCGTTCAAAGGTCGCGAGATTGCCGAACGTACAGTGGGCGAGATGCGCAAGGTAGGTTACGGAGAAGAGCAAAAATTGAAACGGTGGGGTGAGGAGATGATGAGGGTTTTCCCCGACGTAAAAAAGGGTGACACATTGGTAGGCGTCTCGATTCCAGGCAAAGGGGTGAAATATTATTCGCGAGATAAATTAATCGGAAGCATTGACGATGCTGAGTTCGTAAAGGCGTTTTTTGATGTGTGGTTATCTGAAAAGACCAGCGAGCCAAAGTTACGCGAAAAATTATTAGGCGCGCAGTAGTGGTTTGCAGTGCATGACTTGCCCGGATATTAGGCTATGACCAACGCAGCCCGAATATCGTCATGGCGTCTGGTCGCATATGGCCTCACCGGTATTCCGCTGGCCATGGCCGCGCTGCCGATTTATGTGAATGTGCCGAAATTTTATTCGGACGTCATGGGCTTGAATCTCATCGCAATCGGTGGCCTGCTGCTGGCCGCACGCGTGTTCGATGCGGTGCAAGACCCGTTGTTGGGCCACTGGAGCGATCTAGTCCGTGATGGTCGCCTTGGTGGATTTGGTAGATTCGGACGATACATATTTGTGGCGATCGGAACACCGATATTGGCGCTCGGTATGTTGGGATTGTTCAGCCCTCCGGCATTAAGCGAAACCCCGCTGGCCTGGTGGTTGGTGGCGATGCTGCTACTCGTTTACTCGGCGTTTAGCATGATGCAGATTAGCTATCAGGCGTATGGCGCAGAAATCTCGCACGATCCGCTTGAGCGTACCCGCATCACGGCGTTTCGGGAGGGAATGAGCCTGATAGGCGTTTTTTTAGCCGCTGCGCTGCCACAGATTTTTTCAGATAAATTTGGGCCGCGTGAGGGCTACGCGATTTTTGCTTGGGTGTTTATTCCGTTCCTGATTTTGCTGGTCGTGGCCACGCTTGCGCTATCCCCTAAACCGGCGGCGCGGCTACAGGCAGCACCTGAAAACGCGTTTCGCGCCATGATCAAACCGCTTAAAAATTCGCGCTTCAAGCGGCTGCTCATCGTGTTTGTGTTCAACGGGATTGCGGCCTCAATCCCGGCCACGCTCGTGTTGTTTTTTATCGAGGATGTGATCCAGAAACCTAGCATGACGGCGGCGTTCCTGATCGCCTATTTTGCAGCGGGCGCAATGGGAATGCCGTTATGGATATGGCTGTCAACGCGCATTGGTAAGGCCCGCGCATGGCTGGTGGGAATGATGTTGTCGATTGTGGCGTTCGTATGGGCGTTTCTGCTGCAAGCGGGAGACGTGACCCCATTTATGATAATTTGCGTGATGTCCGGACTGGGGCTGGGCGCTGATTTGGCGTTGCCACCCTCGATTCTGGCGGACGTTATCGATGATGACGAGCGAGCGGGATCGGGGCGCAATGAAGGCTCTTATTTCGGGCTATGGAATTTGGTGACCAAAATGAATCTGGCTCTGGCGGCGGGCATTGCCTTGCCCACGCTTTCGCTGCTCGGCTATCAGCCAAAAATAACCACATCGCCGCATGCGCTGCTGTATTTATCGGCCACCTATGCGCTTTTGCCGTGCATACTCAAGCTCGGCGCCATTGCGGCATTGGTATTTTCCCCTTTTATCAAGCACACGCCAGCGGGTGCGCTGCAATCAACATCAGAGCCGCAACAACCACCAGAATCACCAGACCACAAAGAACCACAAGGAGTGAATTCATGATTCGTAAATTTTGTATTTTGGTCGCCTCAGCAGCGGCGATTCTGTTGAGCGGTTGTGCGTCGGTGGTCGTTACCGACTATGCCAAAGAAACACCCAGACTTGATTTATCGACCTATTTCAACGGCAAGGTAGACGGCTGGGGCATGGTGCAGGATCGATCTGGCAAAGTGATCCGCCGCATGGTGGTCGAGATGGACTGCAAATGGAACGGCAATGAAGGAACGCTCGATGAAAGTTTCCAATGGTCAGATGGAAAAACCGAAAAGCGCGTCTGGAAAATTACCAAAGACGGTGATCGCTATACCGGCCAGGCTGGCGATATCGTGGGAGAAGCACAGGGACAGGCGAGCGGCAATACGCTGCGCTGGAATTACACGCTGGCATTGCCGGAGGAGCAGGGCGGATATCACATGAGCATGGATGACTGGATGTGGAAGATCGATGATAAGACGCTTGCCAACCGTACCACCATGACTAAGTTTGGACTTGAGTTTGCGCAAATATCGATCTTTTTTCGCAAACGATAATTGCTTCAACACTCGCTTCGATGCCCGCGTCAAAAGTAGCCTCGATAGCAGTTAAATAAGGTTGTGAAGAAATGTCACTCAATACAAAAATAACCGATTGGTCAAAAAAACGTGTGTGGATTGTAGGTGCATCCACCGGCATTGGTGCGGCACTCGCGGATGCGTTGCATTCTCGCCAGGCAAAGGTCGCCATCTCGGCGCGCAGCGCGGATAAATTAAACGCGATGGTGACGCGTTTTGGTGCATCCCGGGCCATCTCGCTACCGCTCGACATCACCAAGGTCGAGACCATTAAAGCCGCTGAGCAAGAGCTGGTCGAAGCGTGGGGCGGTTATGATCTGGTGGTGTTTATGGCGGGGGATTACAATGCAATGCGTGCTTGGGAGATCGATTTAGACGTCGCCAAAAAGATGATCGACGTAAATTGGGGCGGTTTTATGAATGGCTTGTCGGTGGTGATTCCACGCTTTTCCACGCTTTATGCAGGCTAAATCCGGCGGCATCGCCTTGGTATCAAGCGTGGCAGGGTATCGTGGGTTACCCAAAAGCCTGATTTACGGGCCCACCAAGGCGGCGCTGATCAATCTGGCCGAGACCATGTACATCGATCTCAAAGAAAAAGGCCTCGATGTTTATCTAATTTGTCCCGGCTTTGTTAAAACGCCAATGACCGATAAAAATGATTTTGAAATGCCTTCACTGATTACACCTGAAGCAGCGGCATTGGAAATTATCAACGGATTTGAAAAAGGTGAGTTTGAAATTCACTTTCCCAAACGCTTTACCAACATGTTGAAAATCTTGCGGCATCTGCCTTACTCGTTGTACTTCGCAGCGATTAAAAAATCAACCAAGTTATAGCAACACTGGCCGTGAATACAGGGGATGTCGGAACGCAGGCGGCGCTAAATAATCTTGTTGATTATTTTCAAACGTTGTCTCTTGAATCTGTCGCGGAGATGGCCACGGTTTACAGCGAGGACGCCTATTTTTGCGACCCTTTTAATGCAGTGACCGGGATTGCACCCATTAAACATATCTTTGGCGAAATGTTTATGCGGCTGCACGATCCGCGGTTTGTCATTGCGGAAACCATCGCGCAAGAAAATAGCGCAATTCTGATTTGGGATTTCGATTTTCGTATCAAATCTTTAAAACCGCAGCTTCCGCGCCGAATCCACGGCCGCTTCCGCGCCGAATCCACGGCCTGTCGCATGTTCGTTTCGCCGCCGACGGGCGGGTTAATTATCACCGCGATTACTGGGATGCTGCCGGTGAGTTGTATGAGCAGTTTCCGTTGATCGGGAGCGTGCTGCGCTGGTTGAAAAGGCGAAACAAATAAGCCTCAACGCCTGATTCAACGTCAGGCGTCGCAAATCAAAGCATCGGCGCTTTATCAATATATTCAAACACCTTCACCACGCGGCTGACGCCACTGGTGGTGCGCGCAATTTCTGCCGCGGCATCACTTTCTTCGCGTGTCAGAATCCCCATCAAATACACTACCCCGCTTTCAGTCACGACCTTGACGTGGCTGGGGGACACCTTGCCGTTGTTGATGAGGCGCGCTTTCACGCTGGTGGTAATCAAGCTATCGCTGCTGCGCGAGGCAAGCGACGAATTGCCCCCCACGGTAATTTCATTGGTCACGGTTTTAACGCCCGAATTGCTGCGCGCGGCGGCCTCAACATCTTTTTTAGCCTGCTCGGTGAGTACCTCGCCGGTAAGCAATACCGAGCGGTTATAGCTGGTCGCGTTGATGTGTGCATCCTTGAATCCTTCGATCACCTCCACACGTATTTTCCATTCTATTTTTTCATCTTCGATATAGAAGCCGGGGGAGCGACGATCGCTCAAGACAACGGCGGTGGCACCCACGCCGATTGCGGCTAGCGGGAAGCAGCCTTGTAGCAACGCGGAGACGGCAATCAGTAACATCGCAATTATCAAACGCATTATTTTTCTCCAAATAAAATACTGTCAACCGCATCGCACAGGCAGTGAATGACCAGAATGTGTACTTCCTGAATGCGCAGCGTCCGTTCGTGCGGCACGCAAATATGAATATCGCCCGGTGCCAGCAGCTCATTCAACTTGCCGCCATCGCGCCCGGACAGCGCCACCACCTTGATTTGTTTTGCGTGCGCGGCCTCAATTGCTTTGAGTACGTTTTTTGAATTGCCGCTGGTCGTAATCGCAAACAAAATATCGTTGGGTTTTCCGAGCGCACGAACCTGTTTTGAAAAAATTTCCTCATAGGAATAATCGTTCGCAATTGAAGTCAGCGTTGATGTGTCGGTGGTCAGCGACATAGCCGCCAATTCACCGCGCTCCATTTCAAGACGATTCAAGAACTCGGCCGCGCTCCATTTCAAGACGATTCAAAAACTCGGCCGCAAAATGCTGGCTGTCAGCCGCGGAGCCACCGTTGCCGCAGGCGAGAATTTTATTGCCGGAACGCATCGCGTCGGCCATTGCATGCGAGGCGGCAGCGACATGAGGACGCAATTGCGCCAGGCATCGAAGCTTGAGTTCTGCGCTGTCTTGAAAATGCTGGGTAATTCTTGATTCGATATTCATATTAATATTAATATTTTAAGTGATGGTAGAACAACATTATTTTTGCATGCATCTGCCTGAATTGTTATCGCGTTTGCGCACCCATGTTATGACCCGAACGCATCCTTGAGCCATTCAATTTTCGCTCCCGTGATCAGCACCGCATCAAAACGACAAGCCGGCGGGTTGCGCAAACCGGCGATGTATTGTTGGGCTGCGGCCACAATCCGGCGCTGCTTTTGCACACCAATGCTGGCTGCTGCACCGCCAAAATCATTATTTTTCCTCAATCGCACTTCAATAAAAACCAGAGTTTCTGCAGCGCGCATGATCAGATCTATTTCGCCAAATCGCGTTCTGAAATTGCGTTCAATGATACTAAGACCCTGTCCGGTCAAATATCGTTCCGCTGCCCGCTCAGCATCGTCACCAGCCTGTTTTTTGCTGAATAGCTTGCTGAGCATTATTCGGCGCTGCGTGAGAGCACGGTTTGCCCATTGCGCATCTCGACTGTCGACAGCGCCCGTACAAATTGCGCACCGTCGAGCGTCAGCCGCCCGGTCACGCCATCTAACGGCGGGATACCGCGCACATTATTTTGAGTGCTTGCGGATTTCAAGAGCAGTTGCGTCAAACGCCACGCATCAATGCCGAGCGCATAAAGTCGCTCGTAGTCGATCGGCATCGTCCCTTCAGGGCGGCTGTAAGTCATGACGGCGGGATGATCTTTTTCAACAAACCAGGGCATTTCCAAAAACCGCACACCTTCCAGATCTATATTGGTCGCGATATCTGCTTTCGCATCCAGCGCGTGTGAGGTCGAGAACACCGCCGTGCCAGCGGGCAGGTAGGGCCGCGCAGACCGCGCCGCACGAGGACCTGCGGCGATAAAAATAACATCAGGTTTAGCGCGATCCAGCGGTGCCTTGATGCGCTGCACCTCGTTCGCGCTGGCATTGGCATCGCCGCTAAAAGCTACCTGCGCGACCACCTCGCCGCCCAATAGCAACCATTCTTTTTCAAAGCTATCCTGAATGCGTTTGCTGAGTGCCACGGCGCTCGTTACCAGCGCGGCGCGTTTAAATCCTTCTCGCGCGGCAGCACGCGCGACCAAGCGCGCTTCCCAATCAAGATTCAGCGAGACATAGAAAAAATTATCGGCCAGGCTGGCCTCTGGTGCGTTAAGCGCCAGCGATGGAATAGCGCTGTATTCAGTTGCGACCAAGCGCGCCAGCACATTCGCGCCATCGCGGGTCACGCCACCCACGATCGCAATCGCCCCTGCAGCGGTTGCTAGGCGATATAGTCCGGCAAGCGTTTGTGGGGAAGGTGCTGCCGATTCATCGTCGGCCGCGTAAATTCGATAGGGCGTGGCGGCTTTGCCATCAGCGGCGGCACCGGCGATAAAACCTAGTTTCACGGCATCGGCTACTTTGCCAAATGTTTTTGAATTCAGTGGCACGATCAGTGCAATGTGTGGTGCAGGCCGATCCGCTTGGTTGGGCGGATTGGCCTCCGCGGGTGAAGCGGTGATTGACGGCGATTTGGCTGCGCGAATCTCTTCAATCGCAAACGGATCGGTTTGCGCGACAATAGCAGGAGGCGAAAGCGGACTAACAGCGCTCGGTAGCGCAGGGTTGTTAATTGCAGTAGCGGGAAGCGCAGTAGGCGGAACATTGCTGGCGCAGGCGGTGAGCAATACGCTCATACAAACCAAGCAGCTCAATAAAAGACGTGAGCGACGCAGGAAATTAATCATAGAAAATGGACAACCCTTGACTGAAAAATTGTTCGATATACCGCATCCAAAATTACCTCCTGCATTATATGTGGTCGCCACGCCGATCGGTAATCTGGGCGACATCACGCATCGCGCGCTTGACACGTTACGTGAGGTGAGCGTCATCGCCGCAGAAGACACGCGCATGACAAAATCGCTGCTCGGTCATTTCGGCATATCGCAGCGCCTGATCGCGGTGCATGACCATAACGAGCGCAATGCCGCCGACGGCATCGTCAAACTATTGAGTGAAGGCCAATCGGTTGCGCTCGTCACCGATGCGGGTACGCCCGCGGTGAGCGATCCGGGCGCCAGAGTGGTCGCGGCGGTGCAGGCCGCAGGTTTTATAGTGGTGCCGATTCCGGGCGCAAGTGCGCTGGTCGCAGCGCTGTCCGCCAGCGGTGAAGGCGAGGGCGGATTTCTCTTTCACGGCTTCCTGCCGCCCAAAGAGGGTGACCGCCGGCGTTCACTGGAAGCGCTAAAAGACTCGGCCTACGCGCTGGTGTTTTACGAGTCGCCGCATCGCGTGGTCGAATCAGTCGCATCCATGGCCGCGATTTTCGGCAATGCACGTGAGCTCGTCATCTGCCGCGAACTCACCAAAAAATTTGAAACCATTATTCGCCTGAAGCTAGCCGACGCGGTTGCATGGCTGGAAGCGCATGACAATAACCAGCGCGGCGAATTTGTACTAATACTTTCAAAGTCAAGCACTGGCGTGCCGATTGAAGCAGAAATGGCTCAACAACAAGCACTGAAGCAGACATTAAAAGTATTACTTGAAGATTTACCGCTAAAGCAAGCGGTAGCGCTCGCGGTAAAACTGACGGGGCAGAAAAAGAATTTGGTGTATGAAATGGCGTTAGGCTTGAAGCCAGTTGAATAAGCCACATTCTGCGCACCAGCACCGCCGAAAGTAAATATGCCACGCTTAAAAATAGCGTCACGATACCTGCTCAGCGCGATATTTGTTATCGCCGGCATCAGCCATTTCATCAACGCCGCGCTCTACGTGACCGCCATGCCGCCCTACCTGCCGTGGCATCTGGAGCTGGTTTACATCAGCGGCGTGGCCGAAATCGTGCTGGGATTAACGCTGCTGACCCGGCGATACACGAAGTGGGCAGGCTGGGGCCTGATCGCGCTATGCGTCGCGGTTTTTCCGGCCAATGTACACATGGCCATGAATGCGGAACTCTACCCATCGCTACCGGTGGTAGGCCTGTGGCTGCGCTTACCCGCGCAAGCCTTGTCGATTGCATGGATCGCATGGGCGATGCGCGATTGAGTGGGGTTGCGATTTAAAATTTTACGCATTTCGTTTTTACGTTACGGCACCGTATCCAGTGATGTCGAGGAAGAACAGAAAAGTGTAATTGGCGGTCGGTAGCTAGGCTTCGTTATTTGCAGCTTATTGTCAGTTGCGGGCGGCAGCACGTCGGGCGGTGTTTGCATGCGTCCGGTTTCTCGCGCCCATGTTTTGCCCAGATCACTTGAGCAGTAGAAATATTGTTTACGTTCATCGACGTATTCGGGATTGATCTGGAAGCCGCCGCCGCCTCTGTGGACTTTCATGTGGCGGAGGAAAGGTGCCCCACTTTGACCTGTTGCTCGAGGTGTCGAATACCCTTGCCTCTCACGGTGGTTTCAAACTTGTTGCTTCCAGGTGCCCCACTTTGACCTGTTGCTCGAGGCTCGAATACCCTTGCCTCTCACGGTGGTTTCAAACTTGTTGCTTCCCCGCACATACCAGCGTACCGGATTGCAGATAACTAAAATTTCCAGATCGCCTTCACTGACAATCATTTCATTGATTATTCGCCCGCCTTCTCGCTCGCAAGCATCAGCGTGCCGATGACTGCAAAAACAAAGGGCATTGAAAAGTTATTGCTCGCGAAATTTTATTTTATTTACACACTCCGCATATTTTTTGCAATTTAAGCTGGAGCGCGATTGACCCCGTAAGCGTTTATCCTGCCTATGATTCATTTGTGCTGTTTAAATTTTCTTCGCGGCGCAAAGAAACGCTACTGCGAAGAAATTGTGTGGTCATTTGCGATTGAAAGCCCCGATATTTAAATTCAGGCAAAATTTACACCCGCGGATTAGCCGTTTTTACTGCCTTAAATCGCCCAAAATCGCGATCCGCACTCCACAAAACTGACCCACTATTTTCAATGCAAATCGCCGCGATGCGGGCATCGTGAAATTGCCTGCCTTGAAGTTTGGCGTTCACGGCGAGCTCGGACAATATTTGCCCGTGTTGCAAGCAGCTGTGCAGAACATGTGCTCGCGGTGAGGCGCGCCAGGTATCGATTTGATCAATAGATTGCTTGACGCTTCTGGTGGGATTAAAAATTTGTGGATTCCACACCACTGCCAAAAATCCATGCAGGCAACTCACCGGAATCCCCCACGGCGCAGCACCCTCTGCAAGAACTCGCAGACAATCATAAGTTTGCTCGTGAAAGACTAATTCAGCCCGATGCGTGTTCACAAGAATGTTGGTATCGACCGCAATCATTTGAAATTCTTCAGAGCTTGCGAAACGACATGTTCTGCTTTTATTTCCTGCCAGCGACGCGGGTCAGGAATCAGCATGACTTTGCCGCGAACGCTCGCATCGTTGAGCTTGAAGGCGGGTTTTGCGTGGGCTGGCTGATCGCTCAGCACGCGGCGTAAGCCGTCCTCGACCACGGCGCGCATGGTTGTTTGGTTCCGTTGTGCAAGTTGCGTCGCTGATTTCAACAATGCGTCTGGTATTTTGATTGCGGTTTTCAAAGCGCGCTCATATTTCAGTTATAGGAATATCGTAACTTGTTCTGTTGTTAGTCAATCCTCATTTCGAATTATGACTAGAACACTAGCACTGGCGAGCAGTTTGAGCTAATTGCGGCGCAACGCCGCGCCAAACGGCGCTCTGGCTAATTCTATCGCTCAATCTCCAGCAAGCGCTGCACCAACGGATGTTGCACTTTTTTAGCAGCCACAATCAAGTAGAAATGCTCCTCCACGCCGTCGCAGGCGCCCACGCGTTTTACGTTGTATTGCGCCACTAATTCGTCATGAACCAGCTCGGCTGCAGGGAACACGCCCATGCCGCTGGCGCCAAAAGTATTGAGCAACGCGCTGTCCTCGAATTCACCCACGATGCGCGGGCGAATTGACTTTCGTTCAAACCAAAGGTCGAGCCGCGCACGTGTGGCAACGTGTGTGGTCGGCACAATTACCGGTACGGTCGCGAGTGATTGTGGAAAACCTTTGCGCGCGGCAGCGTAGAGCGGCGGAGTCGCGTACGGTTGCGAGTGATTGTGGAAAACCTTTGCGCGCGGCAGCGTAGAGCGGCGGGGTCGCGTACCAGGCGAGCGGGGATGAGCCGACCGGGTGGCTGTGGAGTTTCACGTTCGGATTGGCAGCCGCTGCGCGATCAGCCAGCACCGCATCGAATCGGTGTAGCGCCAAATCTCCCAGCAAATCATCGAATTCATCTTCGTGACATTGCAGCCGCAGGTGGGGCTCGCGCAATATCGGTTGCATCAAGCGTCGCACGACAAGCTTGGCGAGGCCATCCGAGATGCCCACCGCGAGACGAATGCCAGGAGCGGCAACAGCGGCACGAATCACGTCTGGCAGCTGTTCACCCAAATGAAAAATATTGTCCGCCTGACGCATGGTGGCAATGCCTGCCTCTGTCAGTGCCAGTCCACGACCGGCGGGCTTGAGTAGGGCATGGCCGAGAGAGCGTTCAAGTTCACGCACTTGGGTACTGACGGTTTGCACGGCCATACCCAGCCGTGCGGCAGCACCGGTGATGCTGCCCTCCTTGGCAACAACCCAAAAATAGTAAAGATGCTTGTAGTTGAAGCGTAGGTTCATATATTGAAGCTCATCGATTCTGCCTATATTCAGTTTTATCCGAAGTGTCGATTCACTATTATCTGCTTTTTCAGAATTGATAACTGTCGTATTGTCGCTCTGTGTTCAATCCATGGAGGTGTGTAATGGAAGTGATTTTTGAATCCCGGGACCCAGATGGTATCTATTTGCGCGAACTTGCAGAACGACGAGTGCGTTTCGTCATGCGCCGTATGACATGGTTGATACCACACGCCAAAGTTAGTTTGTCAGATGTCAATGGCCCGCGCGGCGGCGAGGATAAAAGTTGTCGGCTGGAAATAAAGACAGACCATATTGGCAGCATTGCCGTGACCACTACCGCGCGAGACTGGCGTGTTGCGCTGGATCACGCGCTAGCCCGCGCCTTGCGGGTGTTGTTGCGCAACTGGAAGCGATCCCTCGGCTATCGCGGCTCGCGCTCACCCGTAATCGAATTTCAAACTTAACAATGGAGTGATGATGATGGAAAATATTAATAAAGTACCCGCAGTCACGGCCGTAGGCGACTATGCGGCAAACGATTCAAACGCGATTCAGGCCGACGCGAGCCGCGTGCTTCGCAACACCTATGCGCTGCTATCGATGACGCTGCTCTTCAGCGCTGCGGTAGCGGGCGTGAGCGTCGCGTTGAAGCTGCCGTCGCCGGGAATTATTGTCACGCTGGTGGGCTATTTTGGTTTGTTGTTTTTGGTTTACAAACAGCGGAACAATATTTGGGCGCTCCCCGCCGTATTCGCGCTCACCGGATTTATGGGCTACACATTAGGCCCCATGTTGACCCAAACATTGTCGCTGCCGGGCGGCGGGCAAATCGTCACGATGGCGCTCGCGACCACCGGCATCACCTTTCTAGCACTGTCAGCATACGTGCTAAAAACACGTCGCGACTTTAGTTTCATGGGTGGCTTCTTGTTCGCCGGCATGATCATCGCGCTGCTCGCCGGTTTGGCTGCCGTATTCATGCAGATTCCTGCCTTGGGCCTAGCGGTATCGGCGATGGTGGCGCTGCTGTCGGCGGGACTGATTTTGTACGAAACCAGTCGCATCGTGAATGGTGGTGAAACCAATTATGTGTTGGCGACAGTGGGTTTATACGTATCGATTTTTAATCTCTTTACCAGCCTGATGAGCTTGTTTGGCCTGGGCGGTGGGGACGATTAGTTCAGCAACGATTAGCTTTTTAAAGAATAACGCATCAGGAGAATGTAATGAAATGCCCTTCGTGCCCAGAAGTTGCCCTGATCATGAGTGAGCGCCAGGGCGTTGAGATTGATTACTGCCCACAGTGCCGTGGCGTGTGGCTGGATCGCGGCGAGCTCGACAAATTGATCGAGCG
>ENA-OBIO01000420-OBIO01000420.1-metagenomes-genome-assembly--contig:-NODE-420-length-22890-cov-24.8871_pt1 | contig 22890 bp, 19 predicted proteins | sample MGYA00153383_OBIO01 | MGnify analysis MGYA00153383 | reverse complement strand
TAAGAGCTATGAGGCTTATTCTATCAGCGTTATAGGCGACTTGTCGCCCCGACAGATGCAATCGTTACCTAATTGCAGTTGATCCTGAGTGAAACAAAAGTTATTATAGCTTGTAGATTAATAACGATAAGGTAAATGACGAATTAGTAAAAATACTTTAGCCCTGGAGTCATACATGGTCACACAAGCACAAAGGGACGAACTAGGCAGATTGTTCAAGCTCCTAGACACAGACGGAAGTGGCGTTGTCACCAAATCGGACTTTGAAGAAAAAGTTCGAGCGGTAGCATCTGTTGGAAATCGGCAGCAGGGGACACCTGAATACGATCGCGTGGAGTCCTGCTACACGAACCAGTGGAATAGTTTGAAGAGTGCTGCTGACACAAATGATGATGGTGAAGTAACTCAGGAGGAATGGTTAGCCTGGGCTGAGAAAGCAGTAAGTGACTCGGGAACTTTTGAAAAATTAGTCAAAGAAACAGCCTCTGCCATCTTTGACGTGATGGATCTCGATGGTACCGGGACTGTCTCTTTTGAAGAGTATAAGAAAGTCAACGAGATTTACGGACTCGATGAAGCCACAGCCCGGAAGATGTTTGACGAAGTTGATGGCGATCAGGATGGTTCGATCACCAAAGAAGAACACCTGACGACACAAGATTGGTTCTTTACAAGACTGGGCTAGTGATTTCTGGAAATTTTAAATAATCGTTCATACCCCTCGCATACCCTATGGTTTAGCGAGGGGTAGATTGAAGATGAATCCACAATTATCATTTACATCCTTTCCAAGTGGCTGGTTTCGTGTTGCCGAAAGCGCCTCCCTACCGAATATGGGGGTGATACCACTGCGCTATTTCGGCAAAGACTTGGTACTCTTCCGCACAGAAGACGGGACTGCCTGCGTTATGGATGCCCATTGCCCCCACTTGGGAGCGCATCTCGGCTATGGAGGAAAAGTCGAGGGTGAAACGATTCAATGTCCGTTTCACGGTTGGTGTTTCGACAGCAACGGACACTGTACGGATATTCCATATACCAGCAAAATACCCTCTAAGGCCCAGATCAAAACTTGGTTGGTGCGCGAAGTCAATGGGCTAATTATGGTGTACTATCACGCTATAAAAGAGCCAGCTACTTGGGAGATCCCAGAGTTACCCGAATACACGTCTGAGCAATGGACTCCTTGGAGTCGAGTATTTCAGTGGAAAACCCATGCGTCAATCCAAGATTTAAGTGAGGTAACAGTTGTTGATACCGCCCACTTCGGGATTTTACATCCCGACACTTTCCAATCTGTTAAAAGCAGCACGGTAGAAGTAAACAGTCAAGTTTTTATTCACCGTATGTCCCCAGAGTACAATCATCTCCTCCCAGTTGCAAAGACATTGGGTTTAATAATTACTGGTTTCTGGGAAGTAGAATCCTACGGTTTGGGCTACCATATCTTTCGTTCCCGCGATCGAGTTTTAACGGAAGTTGAAACCATAACTCTTTTCACTTGGACACCCATTGACGAGGAATATGTTGAGGCTTGCATCCGTGTCAAAATGAAGAAGGTTTTTAATGAAATTATCACTCGCGGTCTTAGGAAAATCGGTATAGCCAAGGGGACGAAGGCTTTTGAGGAGGATCTCAGCATATTAGAACATAAGTTAATGCCTCCCCATCCACTATTTTGCGATGGTGATGGGCCACTCTCTCAGTATCGGCGCTGGTCGAGTCAGTTCTATAAAAATTTGCCTGCTAGAACACCGATTAATTAATAAAACACAAGACTGATCAACCCTCTTTTAATGTCTTTTACAACCAGACATTTATTATTGCAACCTAAAACAACCTGGTTTTGTCGTTATGATTCCTAATACTGAATCGGTGTTTTAGAGAGATTTGAGAGATATAAATGCGTATAACAATTTTGACGATTGGTACAAGGGGCGATGTTCAGCCCTTTGTTGCCCTGGGACTGGGACTGCAACAGGCAGGTCACACTGTACAGCTAGCCGCCCCCGCGATTTTTGAGTCATTCGTTCGTAGTTACGGGCTTAACTTTGCTCCATTATGCTACGATCCCCACAACTTTATGGCAGGTGAGCAAGGACAAGCTCATTTGAAGTCGGGACAAAACCCTATTGCCATGTCCCTAGAGTGGATGAAAAGCTTTCGCCCTTTCATAGAGCGTTTCTTGGCTGAATCTTGGAGTATTTGTCAGGGAACCGAAGCGATTATCTGCTCTGTCTGGCATTTTGGAGGCGTGCATATTGCTGAGAAGCTAGAAATACCTTGCTACCTTGCCGATGCTCACCCTCTTAGCCCTACACAAGAATTTCCCATTTTTATTTCACCTCAAGGGCTAAGACTAGGAAGCGCATACAATCAGCTTACATACAAGCTTGTGGAAGAGAGTTTCTGGCAACTTATTCGACCAGCGATCAACCAGTGGCGTGTTGACACTCTTGGTTTACCTGCCCTGCCGCGATTTGGTGCTGGGACAGCACTCGGCAGAAATCGATTACCCATTCTCTGCCATTACAGTCCGTCCGTTGTTCCCAAACCTGCGGATTGGAGCGACTTGAACCATATAACAGGCTACTGGTTTATGGATAAATCTAGCGATTGGCAGCCTCCGGTAGATCTGGTTAATTTCCTAGCAACTGGACAGCCTCCCGTTTATGTGGGCTTTGGCAGTATGTTGTCTCACGATCCCGAAGCACTAGCATCTTTGGTGGTAAAAGCACTGGCGCTGTCTGGGCAGAGGGGGATTTTAGTGACGGGATGGGGTGGACTGAGTAATGCGGACTTGCCGGATAGTGTCTTTAAAATTGATGCAATTCCTCACGACTGGTTGTTTCCTCAAGTTGCTGCTGTTGTCCATCACGGTGGTGCAGGCACCACGGGAGCCGGATTGCGCGCTGGGGTGCCGTCGGTTTTAGTACCTTTCTTTGCCGATCAACCAAGCTGGGGTCATCGAGTCGCAGACTTAGGTGTGGGGACTGCTGCCATTCCACTGAAACAGCTTTCCGCCGAACGATTAGCTGCTGCAATTCAGATTGCAGTTACTGACGAAGCGATGAAAACTCGCGCTCGCGCACTGGGGCGGCAAATTCAAGCTGAGGATGGAGTAGCAAGAGCGGTTGAGGTATTTCACCAGTATTTGCCCCAGGAGTTCAAACCTCAATTTGCCAGCATCTGAGACAAAGTTGAAAACTGAACAAAATAAATTAGCAGAGGAAAACAGATGACATCGCGCTTTCCATTTACATCTTTCCCCAATGGGTGGTTCCAAGTTGCCTACAGCCACGAACTGCCTGCAAAAGCAGTCAAACCGTTACACTACTTTGGCAAAGACCTAGTGTTATTCCGTGCAGAAGATGGCATTCCCCATGTTTTTGATGCCCATTGTCCCCATTTAGGAGCGCATTTGGGTTATGGAGGCAAAGTTCAGGGAGAAACGATTCAATGTCCGTTTCACGGTTGGTGTTTTAATGGCGATGGAAAGTGTGTTGATATTCCGTATGCCAGCAAGATACCGCCAAAAGCTCAAATACGGACTTGGTTCGTGCGGGAAATTAACGGCTTAATTCTAGTGTATTACCACGATCGGGGAGAACCCCCAACTTGGGAGATGCCGGAACTGCCAGAGTGCAATTCTATGGAATGGGTGCCTTTTTACCGCTATGTTGAGCGATCAAAGCAAAAGACACATATCCAAGAATTAGGTGAGCAAGTTGTGGACTTTCCCCACATTCCGCTTGTGCATGATCCTAATAATGCTTTAGCCAAGACTGAAACTGTATATGTGGATGGGCCGATTCGGTGCGAACTGATAAAGACCAGAACCAAAGAGTCTTTCCTTGGCAAATTCTTGAAGAAACCATTGGAAATGAATGTTGAGGTAATTTTTTATGGTTTGGGCTTGCAAGCGCATAAATATTACAGCGTTTCTAGAGATCATGTTGATTTTTTCGTTTTGTTTTCAATTACGCCGATTGATGAAGAATTTATAGATGTTTGCCAACTGACAAGCGTTAAGCCATCGTTCAATCCATTGATCACCTCGGCTTTCGCTAAATTCATAAGTCAGCAAATTAAGATACAGGCTGCACTAGACATAGAAATCTTAGAAAACAAGCTTTACTATTCTTATCCTCTTTTATGCGAGGGTGACGGAGAGATTATGCAATATCGACGTTGGGCTAGCCAGTTCTACCCTGAAATGTTTGCTAAAACCAGCAAAATTTCTGTTCATCAACAATTATAAAGATGAAATCGCGCTTTCCCTTTACATCTTTCCCCAGTGGCTGGTTTTTTGTCGCATACAGCCATAAACTGTCTCGTGGTCAAGTTAAACCGCTACATTACTTTGGTAAAGACTTGGTACTTTTCCGCACAGAAGACGGGACTGCCTGCGTTATGGATGCCCATTGCCCCCATTTAGGAGCACACTTGGGTTATGGGGGCAAAGTCAAGGGTGAAACGCTCCAGTGTCCTTTTCACGGCTGGTGTTTCGACAGCAACGGACACTGCACTGATATTCCCTATGCGAATAAAAGACCGCCTAAAGCTCAAATGCGAAATTGGTTGGTGCGCGAGGTTAACGGCTGGATTATGGTATACCATCACACTCAGGGACACGGAGAATTTTCCGACTGGCAAATTCCCGAACTGCCGGAATACAATTCCCAGGAGTGGATTTCGTTCCAACCAGTTCGCAACTGGAAGCTTCGCACGCACATCCGCGAGCTAGCGGAGAACGGCATGGATGTTGCTCACCTGCCATTCTTGCACAGTCAAATCATCGCCGATCTTAAAAGTGATGGTCAAGAAGCCAACGATTCAACTCACATCCACTACCTATCTGCCAAATACAGGCTGCCTCCTGCTGTCAGTTTTTTTGGAAAAGAGGTGGATGGGGCGCTGGAAATTACCTCTCATGGTTTGGGTTGCCAAATCAGTCGCGTGAGGGTGAAATCGTGGATCGAGATGAGGATTCTGATCGTGTTTTTATTAACACCAATTGACGAAGAATATCTAGACGTTCATTTGGTTGTCAGCGTGAAAGAGATATTTAATAAACCTATTACTCGCGCTATTGCCGCCATTTATGGCAAAGAGGCAGTTAGGTCGTTGTCGCAGGACATTCCGATTTTGGAAAACAAGGTTTATCTGAACAACCCCCTGTTGTGTGACAGCGAAAAAACACTCGTAGAATATCGGCGTTGGGCGAACCAATTCTTCTTGGCGATTCCTGAAGAAATCAAAATTCCTGCCCAGCATTAGCGACGCGAGCGATCGCCAAACCAAAACATGAAATTGCGCTTCCCCTTTACACCTTTTCCTAATGGCTGGTTCCGTATTGCCTACAGTCACGAACTAACTCTAAAAAAAGTCGTGCCGTTACGCTATTTCGGCAAAGACTTGGTACTCTTCCGCACAGAAGACGGGACTGCCTGCGTTATGGATGCCCATTGCCCCCACTTGGGAGCGCATCTCGGCTATGGAGGAAAAGTCGAGGGTGAAACGATTCAATGTCCGTTTCACGGTTGGTGTTTCGACAGCAACGGACACTGTACGGATATTCCATATACCAGCAAAATACCCTCTAAGGCCCAGATCAAAACTTGGTTGGTGCGCGAGGTTAACGGCTTAATTTTTGTGTATTACCACGCTTGGGGAGAACCACCTAGTTGGGAGATACCAGAGTTACCTGAATATACTTCTGAGCAATGGATGCCATTTTGCCCTACTTATCAGTGGAAGCTGCGATCGCACATTCAGGAATTAGGCGAACAAATTGTAGACATTGCTCACATACCAACAGTACATTTAGATGATTCGGTGAAAAGCGACCTTCCCTATGTGGACGGGTCAGTGTGGAGACAAAATTTCTCCACCCAAAGGGCTTTTACTACTAGGCTATTTAATACCCAGATACAGACTCAATACGAAGTAACCCTTTATGGTTTGGGCTACAGTCTACAAAAATACTACACGAAGGCAATAACGGATCTTCATTTTGTTCTCATCTTTTTATATACGCCAATTGATGAAGAGTTTGTGGAAGTTCATCTGGTTAGCAGCGTCAAGAAACTATTTAATAAAGCTGCGACTTTTGCTTTCACAGCACTGATGCTTCAGGACTTGAAAAAGGAGGCTGAGAAAGACATCGCGATTTTAGAGAAAAAGCTTTATCGCCCTCATCCTCTTCTGTGCGAAGGCGATGGGGAGATTGTGAAATATAGGCAGTGGGCTAGCCAGTTTTACTCGGAAGTGCCTGCTAAAACTCAAGTTTTTGTTCAGCAGTAGCAAACTTATAGCTAAAAAATTAGCAAAGAAAAGTAATCTTTTAAATGATTAATGATTATGCCTTATTATCTGCCATTGGCTGAACAAGTCGTTCTAATTACAGGGGCTGCGGGCGGGATTGGCCGTGCCATCTCCTACCAATTAGCCCAACAATATCCCGGCATTCGATTAGTTCTGACAGATTGCCAGCAGGAACTACTAGAACAATCTGCCCTGTCTTGTCGCCAAGCAGGTGCCGAAGTTGTTGCCATTCTTGCGGATTTAACTAACTCCGAACAGCTTGAAGCCTTGCCAAAAGTGGCGCTCGACAAATTTGGTCAGGTAAACTCTCTGATCAACAATGCCGGTTATAGCCAAAGCGGACCTGTAGAATCAATCTCCCTCAACGCTGTCGAACAGCATTTCCGGGTTAACTTGTTCGCTGCGATCGCTTTAATTCAGGCTTTAACACCAGTAATGCGCTGCTCTGGCGGAGGGCGAATTATCAATATTACGAGTATAGCAGGGCGAATTGCTTTTCCTTTTGAGGGCGTATACGGAGCCTCAAAATTTGCTTTAGAAGGACTCAGCGATGCCCTGCGGATGGAACTTGCCCCTTTCAACATTCAAGTCATTGTTATAGCACCAGGCGCTGTACTCACCAATGCCCTAGAAGTGGGGCCAAAAGCTTTGATCGAACTTCTATCCGATTTCCAAAACACTCCTTATAGTGCTGCTACTCAACAAGTTTCTAAATTAGCACAGCAAATAAAACAGCACGCTTGGAGTGCTGAACAAGTAGCGAAAGTGATCCACCAAGCTTTAAGCGATCGCGATCCTAAGCCTCGTTACGTCGCAGCCACAGCAATTAATAAGTTGATGCTGGCTTTAATGCTTAGGGTATTGCCCACTAAAGTTACAGACAGATTCCGCCAACAGCTTTACGGCATTAATCTAGTGGCAGAAGATTGGCAACACCGATCGAACAAAAATAGAGTTTCCTGAGAGAGAAATATAGGGACTCATTATCCCTTTGTAGCTCGTCAGACAAGCCATAGAGTGTTACATTTTTCAACTTATTCAGCAACCCCTAACTTAGGTATCCCCTTATTTAAATGTTCTTCCCACTTTCGGATTGTCAGTTGCTGGAACAAATGGACTGCTGGACTAAGCTCAATGATGGCTGCATCGAAATGAGTATTGTAGCCCTTTTGTTCAGCTTCAACAGCAACTCCATCTTGGCTAAGAAGCGGCTTAATCAACAGTGGATTGGCAATCTTTAGCACTAAGGTCATCAGCCATTGTGGAATCCGAATTCCTGTCATGGGAATAATCAGGGCATCAAAATAGAACAGGAAGAAGACGCGAGTTGTTCGTTCATCAATCGGCAAAATTAAACACCAGTGTTTAATTTTTTCATCAGTATTTGACCACTGGTAAGGATACTCATAACACAGCTCCATCGAGTTGGTGTTAACCCGTTTGCGGTCAACGAACAGCCCGGAAACCCTACCCATACCAACTTTTGTTTCATAACTGATGAAAACGCGATCGCCTTGTTGTTCACATTTGGTCAGCTTGGCATCACTGAATGGGCGGTAACGACGATGCAAGTAGGCATGAGTAAAATCACTCACATTATCAATAATCATTGAGTGATGTGCCTTCCAAGTAAAATCGAGTGGCACACAAGCCCAACTATTTTTGCCTTCTAATTCTGGAATATGGGGAATTTTTCTTTCCTCTGCCAGCGAGACTTCCCCAGGAAAAATCCAAATCAAGCCATAGCGCACTTTCACTGGATAGCTGCGAATTTTACAAGCAGGCATCGGCTTGTCAAATAAGTCATGGGGGATATCTACAACTAGCCCCTCTTGGTTGTAAGCCCAGCCGTGGTAACAGCAGACGAGGCGATTACCATTAACCTGACCCAAAGAAAGGGAAAGTTGACGGTGAGCGCAGCGGTTTTCCAGAGCTACTAACTGACCATCTTGTCCACGATATAGAGCAATGGAAATCTTCCAAAATATCACCTCCATTACCTGTCCGGGCTTAATAGCGCGGTCATACTCGACGGCATACCAGTAATCTGGATTCATCCCCGCTGCACGCACTTTTTGGCGACGATTTCTTGCTTCAGTAAATGAAGGGGGGCGACGTTCGCACGACGCAGATGCTTGCTGGCTATTATTTATAGATACTTTCATAGCTGACTGATATTGAGTGGGATATGGCTGTTAGCATGGTGATAGCTTGGATCGATAGCGTATTAAACAAGGCTGGCGTGGCCCAATAACAAAGGTGCTGTAATCCGGTTCGTAAGTTTGATGCACTAAGTCTAGGTCAAATCGTCGCAGCAACACACTCCAAATTACCTTAATCTGTTGGTAAGCAAATGCCTGACCGATACACCGATGTCTGCCACCGCCAAACCCGATGAGGCTGTAAGGGGATTTGTGGTCTTCTGCTTTTTCAGGAGTAAAGCGGTCTGGGTCATAGCGATTAGGAAAGTGAAAGCACTCTGACAGTCGGTGAGATACAGCAGGCGAAACCATTGCTAGTCCACCTGCTTTAACGTAGTACCCGTTGTATTCAAAATCACGCAAAATCTTCCGCATCAGCATGACTAGAGGTGGTCGCAATCGTTCAGCCTCTTTAATAGATCGTTCCAGAACCATTAATTGTCGCAAAGCTTCAAGAGAAAAACTTTTACCGTCCCCCAACACAGCTTGCTGTTCTGCCATAATAAGTGGCAAATATTGCGGATGTTGCAAAAGTAAAATTCCCGTCCAGGCAGCTAACACTGCACTGGTATGTTGACCGGCAAACAGTAGTGTTAGCAACAGACCTGTGATATTATCATCAGACAAGACAGTTCCATCAGCATAACGAGCATTCATCAAGGTTTGTAGGAAATCTTCGCCCTCATTACCACCCGCCCGCCGATTGGCAATAATTTGGGAAATAAGTCCAACCATGCGAACACGAGCTTTATCGCGCCGTTGGAAAGAAGGCACGGGTAAATAGGGCTGAAAGAAAGCTAAAAGACTAATGCCGCCTTCTAAGTCATGATATAAACTGGCAAATTCCGTGCTCAGGTTCTGACGAAACTCATGCCCTATTAGACAACGGCTAGCGATAAACACCGTTAGCTCATTCATGGCAGTTAACAAGTCTACTTCTCCTGATTTTCCCCAAGTATCAAAATAGGCTTCAGCTTCATCCGCCATCAATTGAGCGTAGGCTTGCATACGTTCTTCGCGCAGTGCGGGAAAGATAAAGCCAAGCTGCTCGCTCATCCTATCGGGAGTCGTGTCATAGGCAATACCTTTACCAAAAATTGGCACCATAAATTGGTAAGCTTCTTTCTGACTAAACTGCTCATCGGGCGCGCGAAAAAAAGCTTCGTTGGCTTTAGCTCCACTTAAAAATGTTACATTAGACCCTGCTAGTAGAAAGGAAAAAATCTCGCCAAATTGTTCCTGTCCACGCTGTAAAAGTCCAATGGGGTTGCGTTGAAACTCCAAAGCATATCCCAGATAGGGCAATCCTCCACGTAGTATAGGAGGTGTTTTTTTGACATTATTGATATTGGTAGTTATCATTTCTAACTCAAGTTTTCCTTGGGGCGAGTAAATGTAATATTTTTTCCTCCAGGAGTAATTAACCCCCTGCGTATGAAGCAATCATAGGCTTCTTGAATGCTAGCGTAAATGCTGGTTGGTTGATAACCGAGTTCATTTATAGCTTTGCTGATGTCTGCATGGCGGTGCATTCGTAGGATATGAACAGCACCTGAAGTAAAGCGTCGTGGTATCTGAGGAAAAAATCGCGGCATGAACCAGTCTGCAACTCCAGCCACACCGGCCATCACTACACCTGGGATTCGCAGAGATGGACGAGGGCAACCAGTAACTTCCTCAAAGATTGCCATTAATTCATCGACAGTTATAAATTCGGTACTGAAGATGTACTTTTGTCCGGCACGTCCCTTTAACATTGCTAGGATATGACCATTAACAATATCTTTAGTGGAGACAAACTCGAAGCCACCAGGAACGTAAGCTGGAAGTTTGCCGTTCGCAAAATCTAGAAGTGTCCGCCCCATGCGCGAAGGCTTATAATCGTGGGAACCAAGAATTGCACAGGACACAGCAACAACTACATCCAGACCATTAGCAAACGCTTTGAGACATTCATGTTCAACAAAAGCTTTGGTAAACCCGTAAGGTAAGTGGCGTGAGAAAGGATAAAAAGGTACAGTCTCGTCACTGGGTTTTTCCGGTTGATGACCAACGGCACTGAAAGAACCAGAAACTACAACTTTAGAAACTCCTGCTTCCAAGGCAGCCTGAAGAATGTGGATAGTTCCCATGACGTTACAATCATAAATCTCTTGCTTTAACTCAGAGCGATCGTGAATGGTGGAAATATTAGCAGCACAGTGGTAAATATAATTACATCCCTGCACTGCTGTTGTGATTTGAGCAAAATCTCGCAAGTCGCCATAAACCCTTTCTACATCCAACCCATCTACGGCAGCATTATTGCTACCTTCCCGCAAAAGTACGCGAACGTGGTGTCCGTCGTCTAGTAGTTTGCGCACCAGATTGGCACCTAAGTGACCACTGGCACCTGTAACCAGAATTGGCATATTACCTGCTGTTTTCAATAATAAAATTTTGATTTTGAATTATACAGCAGATTCCACGTTTATGAAGTACACCCCGATTGCTCTTCTATTGCCGTAGGGACACGGCACTGCCGTGTCCCTACCTCTGTTGTGTACCTCACTAACCTGAAAAGTGCTGTATGTTAAGACTTTAAGCCCCAGCTAACGCCCAAGTCAGAACTTGTTTGATTGGTTGGAATGAACCAAAACGTAAAGCCAAATCTAGGATCGGTGTTTTTGCTACTTGCAAAAAAGCATGACTTGCCCTAAACCGAAAACCAATGTTGCTACGGATTAACTGCGTGTAAGGTGAAAGCTGTTCTAAGGAAGGTTCTATTCCTTGTTCCAAAATAGAACCCAAAAAATTCCCAGCTATAATACCACTAGCAAGAGCAGTATGAATGCCTTCTGCTGTAGCCGGATCTACAAGATTGCCTGCTTCTCCAGCTATCAGGGTTCCTGGCTGTACTAATGCTGTTGGTTTGTGGGTAATTGCAATGGGGTGTCCCATCAGATAATCAATACGACTGGCATACTTGATCCGTTGAGCCAGACGACCTTCGATAAAAGCTTCAAAACGTTGTTGTGCATTCAGGTTTCCCATGGCTGGATCGTAGCAGATACCAATATTGACAAGATTTTTGCTTTCGGGAAATACCCATCCGTAGTAAGGTTTGACCATAGGGTCAAAGTAGAGTTCTACCGCATCAGAAATACCTTCAACACCTTCATACCATCCCATAAGAGCGCGTAAAGTAGTTCCCGGACGTTCAACCGGATCTAATTTGCTCGTACCTCCGTTGCAAACAATAACTGTATCAGCTTCCATATCTCCTTGATTAGTTTTTATGCCCCGTAACCGCCCGTTTTCTCTTACCAATTCTTGCACGCGAACCCCTTCAGTCAGTTTGGCGCCCCGCCTAGCTGCCTCATGAGCCAGTACAGTATCAAACCGAGATCGTGAGAGTACAGCCGCTTCATAATTGCTGCGTAGTTCAACGACTCCCCCAGATCCACCGATAATACCTGCTTTAATCGGGTAAACTTCTTTACGAATCATTGAGCCTACCCCCATGTCATCGAGGAGTTGCAATGTCCAAGGAGAAAGCCCACTCCCGCATACCTTACGTCGAGGAAAGGTAGCTTTATCAAGTAAAATTACTTCAATATTAAAAAATTTTGTTAAGCTCATTGCAGCCGCAGAACCCGCTGGTCCTGCTCCTATAACTACTACTCGTTTCATAATTAAGCTAATTTTTTGTCGTTAATTTTTTAGTTGCTCAAACAGAGTCACCGCTAAACAGCTATGGATGTAGCATTTAAAGATTCTTTGTTCTTGGAAGGTACATGAGAATAGAACTGTTGTGCCCATCGCCGATATTGTATAATTGCTCCTTCAGATTCACTGAGTAAAGGCTGATGGCGATAAATTTTGTTTTCCCAAATAGGAATATCCTGTTCTAGGTTTTGACTAATTTCCGCCATACTTTTGTTTCTTAAGGCAAGAGTAATACCTTTGTTAAAAACATTTTTCGTACTAACTAAGATATGAACCTCCAAAAACTCTTCATCAATAGGTGTCAGTAAAAACAGCGCCAAGCTATGAAATTCAATCACCCTTTTCACTCGCGTGTAACTAACCTGACAGCCCAAGCCATAGCAGCTAATTTCCACCGTTGCCTCAGCATCCATTCCTAGTTTTCCAAAAACAGACAATCGATATTTCGAGCGCAGCCGATGTACAAGCACAGTATCTTTGAGGTCAAACTCAGTCTCTTCTATAGCGCGGAAAGATTGCCCATGTAACCAGAGCATATGGGCAGTATCCATTGCGTTTTCTGCCATGTCTTGAGGATGAGTACGAATCTTCCAAAAACGGCGTTGGAAGGGAGTCCAATCTGAAAGATTCCACTCGGGCAGTTCTGGCATATGCCAGCTAGGCGATTCTCCTTGGGCATGGTAGTAAACCATAATCAGTCCGTTGACCTCACAGACTGGCAATGAAGGAATTTGGGCTTTTGGTGGCAGCTTGTTGCTGTAAGGCACTTGGACACAATGCCCGCCTCGATCAAAACACCAGCCATGAAAGGGACATCGAATAGTGTTGCCCTCAACTTTGCCTCCATAACCAAGGTGCGCTCCTAAGTGCGAACAATGGGCATGGAACGCCTGTAGCTTACCATCTTCTGTACGAAAGAGAACAAAATCCTTACCAAAGTAATGTAACGGTTTGACTCCACCAGGAAGTAGTTCGTCACTGTAGGCAACGCGAAACCAGCCATTAGGGAAAGCAGAAAAGGGAAAGCGCTTGGTCATAGTATCTCTTTTGAGTCTGATGGGAGAGAATTGGTCTTAAATTGCTGCCAAAAATTTTTTAGTAGAAGTTTTCCATAGATCCCAAAAGTACGAGCTACCGTTTTTATATCTAGGGTGGACAAAAGAGAATCAGCCATACCAAAGGGAAGCATAAAAGGGATAAATCCCCTAGCGTATTCTAAAACCCAAGCATGGTTAGGAATACATAGTCCTTCACTTTCTAGTTTGCCCAGATAGTATTGGTCTCCAGATTTACGCACTATCCTTTCAAAAGGACGGTCTTCACCGAAGTACCATAGTTCTCCATCCATGACAAAATCATAAATTTCCGCAAAATGCCTACCCGTGTGTCCTTGAGTACCAATAGGAGAGCCAAAAATCAGAATATACTCTGTCAAAGAAGCATGAAGAACGGCAACGCTATACATACAACCGCCGGCATTGTTAAACATCCATTGAATTTTGTTGTTAATTCTGCCGGGATATTTTTGCTCTAATTCTACCCTAACTGTTTCAAACATTTGTTCGTAGGGTAAGCCTATGCTTTTTTTGGCAATTTTGTGTAATATATCAGGGTCAAAAATGTAAAGCATTACTTGTAAATTTTACTCAACAGAAGTCATTAGGTTAACAGAAGTTATTTTTTTACTGTACTGATTCGTTTCAGTCGGCGGGACTCATACAAAGACAGTGCCCATACTGGAAAATAGCTTCGATAAAGCGTGTAGTCCAGCAAAGCTGTATGGAAAAACACACCAGCACCGTCTTGTTTAGCCCAACCGCCACTTTCCAACTGCATATTTATAATTGAAGTTGCTCCTCTAGTAATTTCTTCCCAATGGTTTGTGCCTACCTTAAGTAAAGCCATCATTGCCCAAGCAGTTTGGATAACTTGACTTTCCGGACTTTCTACATATTTCCCAGATAAACATCCTTGGAAATGTTCTCCCCAACCACCGTCTGCTTTTTGCTTGCTCACTAACCAACGACACGCTTTGCGGATAGCAGGGTCATTGGGAGTATTAGCTGCTGCCAATAAGCCGTAAATGCCAAACATCGTGCCGTAGATGAAATTTACGCCCCAGAAACCCAACCACGATCCGTCTGGCTTTTGCTGTTGCCGAAGCCATAACCCAGCTCGTTCGATCGCCCTTTCAATTTCATGACTCATAACCTCTGGGTGGTGAACACAAAATTCTCTAAGTGCCATTAGACATGATGCTGTACACTCGATATACGAATGCTCGGTCATTGAGTTAGCAAATATCTCCGCCGGGTTCATCCATTCTAGTGTTGAGGCAATCTTGCGACGTTCGTAACTGCCAAAGCCTCCGTCAGAGTTTTGGCAACGTAGAAGAAATCCCACAGCATCCTGCAAATTGCACTCGGCAATTACTTCAGGCGGCGCATCTAGCAATGCTAGTAAGGCCTCAGCCGTGCAGTCACTGACAGGCCAACCATGCCAGACTCCTGCGAAACAGAATCCCCCTTTGGGGTCTATACGGTAAAACTTTTCAAAGTTGGGAAAGGTTTCGCGAATTTGTTGAGTGGCAAGAAACTGCTGCCCCTGCAACAGACTTGCCGAAAGATCTACATGAGGACTTGCTGCTTGTAAAGTCTGGATGGTAAAAGCAGTGTCCCAAGTGGTACTGCGGGCGCCTGTAATGCGAAGTCCTGCTTGTTCGTCTTCCCATATCCATCCTTCAAAGCGTTCTAAGGCTTGGCGGATATCAGAGTCATTAGGGTCGTGCAGCCAAAGGGCGATAATATTGAGTAAGCCACTGACAGGAGATAGACTTGTGTAATCTGTGGTTTGCAACTCGAAGCGGATAAGGTCTATCATTTGGGCGATCGCTTTTGAACGCCAGCCTTTGTGATGCCATTGTTCGTAAAAGTTGCTCAGCTTGTATATCAGTTGCAACACTGTACTGGGAGGATTATAAACTTCCTCTTTTCTCAACATTAAGCGTGTTGCCCTAAAGTTTACATCCAGGTAATCGCTCAAATAAAGCTCAGAGCGCAACGCTCCAATCAACGGTGTCAAATCAACCTGAAACTTGCAACCATAAATAAAGCCCATTGGCATATAAATGAGTCGCGTGTGGCAGTAAAAATTTCCTGGATGAGCTGGTATCCATTTGGGCAGAAGCCATGCTTCTGGCAACACTGGATTAATGCCGCCCCAATCGTAGAGATTCAACATCGCTAGCCAGAATTTACCCCATGTAGGAATTGCTACCACACCCCCTTGATCCCTGATAAATTGCAGCGCAGGAGCTAAAAGAGAGTCTTCTTTTTGCACGCCTAATATACGGGCCGCTACATATATAAGTGTTGTCACAAATAAGTAAGCATCGGACTTTTCATGTAATCCCCACAAGCCAGAAGGCAGGCGAGTTGATTGAAATTGCTTTAAGATAGCCTCGCGTCGCTTTGGCGAAATCGGCATTTGAGTTATGTGACACATCAGCACATACTGGGCTGGTAACATAGGACACCACACCACCTCGCCCTCCCAAGAGCCGTCGGCTTGCTGCAATGAAATTAAAGACTTAACAGCGCGTTGCAAGGCGGTAGCTAATTTTGTAGCGAATGCAACAGATAAGTTATCCGTTGCCTGCGAAAGGAAGTCTTGCTTACCGGATAACCCATCCTTGATTTCTTCTTGCTTCATCATTCTTCTTTTATGCTTGCTCAGACGGGATAGAGCGATCGCGATTGGGGATTGCACCCACTGACCGAAAGTTCCCAGAACTTGTATCATATGTCGCCATTGACATTTAGATACATTGTCATTGATGACATAGACTACAGCCATCGCTACTCCTTTTAGAAAAGACTCACTAAAGTGCAACAGATTGGTTTCTGCTCCAGATAACAACCACATAGTGCGGCGGCATTCAATAGGGTTTTGTCGCCACATTTTGTATATGGCTTTGCGGATAGCTATGGCACTGTCATCATCACGACAAAATACTTCATAAAGCGTGGTAGCCAGCATTTCTGGTACATAAGTACCTAATGAGCGTTGTCGTTGGTAATCCTCAAAGTTCTTACTCTTAGCAAGACACTCTGCATCCATGAAACCAATTGTCATTCCCGTTGCAGTTATGGGGTGAAAATATCCAGTGGCATCTCCTACAAGTGTTAACCCTTCACGACCGTAATGAGTGCGAGAGCGATACTGGTTTGCTGCCCACACAACAGCGGAGTTTTCTAAAGCTTTGCGAAGTGCCTTCAGCAAGACGGACGGTAATATGCGACTATAGGCATCCCATAAATCAGCAGGCTTTTTTTTAAAATGGAGCGGCACATCTAGACAAATACGGATTTGATTTTTACCAATGCGATATGCAACGGCAGGTCCAGGTCCCCCCAAGAAAACATGGCCAAAGCCTTCAAACGGTAACTCAACGTCTTCCAGTAAAACTCCCGCCATGTAAGAAACTAGCTTGCTGTCATTAGGGATGCCGAGAGCTTTGCGTGTTGCAGAGGCGCGACCATCGGCTCCAATAATGCGTTCAGCTAAAATTGTCCCAGTTTCGCAGTGTTTACCGCTTTCAAAAGTTAATGTTTGTGCGGAAATGCTAGTTACCCTGACATTTGCCATGAAATACACATCAGGATGAGTAGCAGCAGCTTCCCGCAGTGCAGAGAGGATTTTTCCATGCTCGCAGCTCAGTCCCATTGCAGCGTTGGGGTAGGAAAGTTCAATTGGTTGTGTACCGTCATCAGGAAATATGACAAAGCCTTTGCCATTGGAATATCCTAATGATTGTGGAGTGAGTAAGACACCTAAACGCTCTAAGATTGTCAAACTTGGTGGATGCAACCATTCCCCCGCCAGCCGTTTTGCAGTTTGAGGATGTGCTTCTAACAACAGGACTTTAGCACCACTACGAGCAAAAGCCAGGGCTGTTACACAACCGACGGGACCTGCACCAATCACAACAACATCAGAGGAGAGAGTTTTCATGAATAAAAAATTAAAACTTTAAAATTCAAAATTTGGACTGGTGGGAACGCTATACTCTTAAACTTTCCAATTGCTTTTAATACATAAAAGGCAACATTCGGAATCCCACTTTAGCGCAGTAACTATTCCAAAGATTACCATACTTTGCTTGGCAGCGCTGTTCATCACGCCATGCCCGATGGGGCAATAATACGCACAGCCATAGAGGCAGTAAGTAAGGAATAATTGAGGCAAAGCCAGCGGTTAATGCCAACGCAAAATATACGCAGATTTCACCCGTATAGTTCAGCTTACGACCAATCCCCCACCAACCTGATATCAACAATTTTCCTTCTAAAGCTTGGGCGGGTTGACCCCAAATTTTTGCTTCTGGGTTTTTCTTAAAGCGGTGCTTCTGGGCATTGGCATCTCGAAATATTGTCAAACCTACTAGGTAAAGTAAGCCGATAGCAACTATAGTGGATAATGACATGGGTGCGATCACATCTACCAAATACCAGCCAATGATGCTGTAAAAAAATGGTACTAAAACTAGATCGCCCCATACCAGCATCAACCCAAATTTCTCAGCAATAATGTCCCAAGTGGAAAGCATAAATTCCTCATAGTAATAGTGAGTTGCAAGATACAACCACCAACACAGTTGGAACATCCACATTTGCAAGGTAATTTCACCGTACTTCTCGTACTGCACGTAAGCAAAAGAAGCGTTCAGTAGTCCCAAACCTATAAGAGAAGGCTGGTAGGCAAACATTTTTAAATCCACACCCATCCAAGTTGGGTTAAGTTCAAACCCAAACCACACATCACGGAAGATTTGGTCTAAGGGTTGCGGTTGAATATCTCCCCCCTGTATTCGCCGTCCCTTGACATATAAGAGACCAGTAAATGCGAAAGCAAATAGGTTTGCGACGATGAACAAAGACCCAAAATAAGTGTACAGGGGCGTTAAGGAGAGGTGGAATAATAAGGTAAGTACCACTACACCAAGGGTAGTGACCATAAATAACACCAATCCGTTTAACTTGTATGATTTGCGTGTGCTGTCTGGTTGGAAACAGCTTGCATATAATTTTCCTGGCAGGAAGATTGTGCCAAGGAACATGGCAGCCATGAAGCTTACAAACATCAGTGATGCGTAGCCCAAGCTAACCGGAGTCATCGAAGGTAGAAGGTTATTCATGGCTTGAATATTATTGTTATACCAATACTAAAAATCATTCAACACTAACTAGATATTCTAAATTGTTAGTCAATTTTTGAATACAATTTTCATTTATGTAGTATTGTACTAGGATTTTTAAGAAAGGGTATTACTTTTTACCGGTGACTTGTGCAATCAGACTCATAACCGCATCGCGGTTGAGCTTTGGTTCTCCAAGAACCATAACGTCTAATGTCGCGTGAGCCAATGCCAAAGGAATTCGACAAAAATCTAAAGCAGGACCTTTAGGAAGAGATTTGGTATAAGCATCAGCTAGGGAGAGATTGCGACGTGCATAAATATGCATATTCTCTTTAGTCCAACCATCAGGCAAGAAATTTACTCCGCGCATCATGTCTTCACCGCTGTTGCGAAGAATGTTAACAGCTTGCAAACCACGACCAAACCCAATCGCCTGGGAACGGTTAGTTGATGTGCCATCGTGCCAAGCCCACAAGTCTGATAGTAGTAATCCTACTGCACCCGCTACGCTAAATGTATAACAATCTAAATCAGATTCTGTATCAATTTTCCAGCCTGTAAGCGCCCAGTGAGCCATACGATCGGCCATTGCTGCGGTTGCATCCCAAATACGAGGAGCAATGGTTTCTGGTGCAAGTTTTGCCCATTCACCAATCTGAATTGTGACCTCTGGTAGTGAGTGATGAGGCGTACTCAATAACATCGAGAAGTCATCAACAGCAGTGCTTCTACCCATTGATTGCAGTTTTAAGCTAATAATTTTTAAAAGTTGGGCTTTAGTAACATTATCCAAGCTGGGATGATCTTCAATTTCATCAATAGCACGCAAACATAAGTATGCAGAAGCAACTGCCTCTTGAAGACCAGAAGGTAAACGACTGATTGGGATATAAAAAGTACGGCTAGTCTCTTCGAGAACTTTAAGAGCATCTTTACATAATTCCATTCAAATTCTCCTTTCACTTTTTAAGTAATCATTATCCACCATAAAATATCATCGCACCTATAAGAATTATTACTTTGCTATTTACAGCACTTTGTGGGACTTAGAAAAAAAAGAGGTCAAAATGACTTTAAACTTATATGGAGAAAAGCTTATAGCTCGAATGAGCATAAATTGAGTATTTATGTTTTAGGCATTTTTAGACTATCAGTCTCTTTAGCTTGCCCAGAGTGGTTTTCAGCCTCTTTATGAGCTAAAAAATGTCTAAGTCCCATTAGGGGTAGGGGGATTGTGTCTGTAAACTACCCGCTACCTAGTGGGGTGAAGTTGAGATAAGGACACAGGAAACGTTGTAAATTATTGTGTACGATTTTGGCATACCAGCACATGATGAAGGGCAGCAAATGTCACAGCAATGCCCAAAGCTAATTTGGTGTCCATCGAATACCGAGCGACAACCACATCTGGGATTTGCTAAACCTAGTTAAACCCGAATGTGTTTTTCCCGTGTTTGAGGAAATCTTGCTTGTATTGGAGCAACAGGGGCAGTTGAGGCGCTTGTGTTCGTTTGCAAATACCCTATAAATAGCGTTGGATGGCACCGAATATTTCAGTTCGAGGCAAACCCACTGCTCCCAGTGTTCAAGGCGCCGCTTGAAGTCAGGGCAGAGGTAATACTTCCATAGCGTTGTTACCCCAGTTATTGTCTGTGCGGGCCACTCTCAAGTGATTAAGCGCAATTCCCTACCGACTACCGGGGATTAATCAAGGGCGATTGGCTATGAGTTTTTATGAGTTTTCATAAGTTTTTTATGCTCTTTTATGTCTTATATATGCGATCGCCCATCAACTTTTAGCTGCTGAAACTGGGCAAATTCCACCTTGCCGACGATCGCGTAAGAAATTTACGTTAGTGCCTCTATCCCTTCTAGCCGTAGGAAATATAGGCGACCGGATTCATCACCTGCTACAACTGTGACTCCCTCTGGTCGATCGTGAGCTGAATTGGGACGAACACCCTTTCATACAAACTAACGTATTCTCTTTGCCCTGGTGTGTAAGTTCAATCCCTGATTGGACGGGTGGTTAGTGGGGTAGCTACTATGCCGCCAGCCCGCTACAAGATTCCGAAGTTTTGGAGAAGTTTTCCACTACCTTGATGCGGGCTAGGACGATCGCTTTTACCCGTCCACCTCTTTCAACCCATCCTCCAACAGCACCCGCACAATATCCACTTTCTTGCGCCCCGTCCTAGCTGCCAGCATCGACAGTTTGCGGTGCAGAGTTTCGGACATATCTACAGTAAACCTGACCGTCGCTTCTTTGTCCGGTGCTTGGAGTCGGTGAGTCAGGCTAGTCTCCTTGGATTGAACGGGGATGGGTTCTGCTGCGGGTGCTTCAGACTCCGGTGCTGTTAGTGCTGGCAATACAGCTTCCACTGTTTCGGGTGTTTGCGATGCTGTTGGTGTTGGTGCTTGCGATACAACTTCTAGCTGTGCTGGTATGGGTGCAGCTTCCTTTGTACCGAAAACAAACTCTTCGAGTACGCTATCAAGTGGTTTACGTTTCTTGGCGTTCATGATAACACCCCCATAATTTCCTTGAATAATCGACCGTACTCTTTCCCCGAATCTTTGGCAGGTTGACCGCCCAAGTCCCACACCGTAGCTGCTTGACCCGAAGAATCAGCAATTACTTGTTTTTGGTGAATGACCGATTTGAGCACTTTGATGGTGGGTGCAAGTTTCCCCAACAGCTCCATTGCTTCGGTTTTGAGCTTTGTCCCCTTTACCGCACGGCTGAGGAACATCACCGCTTGGGGCGGGCCCTGTCTCACCGACTGCGCTTGTTTGATCAGCCTCACGGCATCGGCTGCTGATTGCACGTCGATACCGCTGGGCTGTACCGGCACCACCGCTAAGTCTGCCCTCATCAAGATTGCCCTGGTCGCTTCACTCAATCCAGCAGGGCCATCCACTACTAAATAATCCACTGTTGCTGCCAAATCCCCCAACTGCTCTAATAAGTCATCGGGGCTTTGGATCACTTGACATGGAATGGGTGCATCCATCTTGCTACACCACTGGGAACTAGAACGTTGAGCGTCGGCATCCACCACCAACACGCTCTTGCCCTGCTGCACTAGCCAATGGGCGAAATGTACGGCTGTCGTGCTTTTGGCGCATCCACCTTTTTGGTTAACGAAAGCAATTACTGCTGCCATGATTACTTACTGCATTGTTTACTGCATTACTGAAATACTCAATACAGTAAATATAGCATTTGTTTTAGCATCTGCTAGTAAAACTGAGTTGCATTGCTATGGGAGAAGCGAGGCTTCTGAGCTGTCGTACTTTGAACGCACTTCTCCAACCTACTAACTTAGTATCCTAACTACTTACTGCATCACTTACTGCATTACTGAAATAATGAACACCCAAAGGTTAAGAGTAATGGTAATGGGTAATAGGTAATTAGTGAGAAGCACCTGTGTCATGCCGCTGTAAGCTTGCAGGGTAGGGGAGACGAGCAAGTGCGGGAGTAGCGGCAATGAGGCAGATTTATCGAAGGTGGGCGATCGCTCTAGTGTTGATGGTGGGGATTGTTAGCGGCTGCAACCTAACTTCGCCATCACCGCCGTCTAAACTTCCTCAAGTTCGCGATAAACCGAGGGTGCAGCGTCCAACACCCAAACCAGGAACCAAGGAACCAGTTGCATCCGCCGCCAACAACCCGAACTTACTTCTGGGCAATCCCAGCAATGCAGCTCCCAGTGTTGCCAGCATTGACAACTACCTGATGGTGAAACCCCAATATGTGCTCTCCTACAATAACAAAACGCACACCGCCAACTGGATATCGTGGCAACTGAATAAATCTTGGATTGGAAGCGCTGACCGCAAGAATGACTTCCGCCCCGACGATGCGCTCCCGGCTGCTGCGTACAAAGTGCGCCCCAACGATTACACCGGAAGTGGCTACGACCGAGGACACATCGCACCCAGCGCCGACCGCACCCGCAATGAAGCGGACAACAGCAGCACATTCCTGATGACCAACATGATGCCTCAAGTGCCAGAACTCAACAGAGGCGTGTGGGGAGACTTGGAAGAGTATTGTCGATCGTTGGTGCAGCAGGGTAAGGAACTTTACATCATTGCCGGGCCAGTGGGAAAGCAAGGTAGCATCGGCAAAAAGGAAAAGATTGCAGTGCCGGCGAAGACTTGGAAAGTGATTATGGTGTTGGATAGACAGGGATTAGGGTTGCAGGGAGTTACCGCAAACACCAGGGCGATCGCGGTGATGATGCCCAACGATGCCAGCGTCAAAGGCCGGGGATGGAAAAGCTTTCGAGTTTCCGTAAAGCAAGTTGAACGAGAGACGGGGCTGAATTTCTTATCTAATGTGCCGCCCCAGGTTCAGCAGGTGATTGAGAGCAAAAGACATCTCCGAAAACAGTCAAAGCCTCTGTGTAGTTAAGCTCTAGGACGTAAATGTAATCATCCTAAATT
>ENA-OBIO01000418-OBIO01000418.1-metagenomes-genome-assembly--contig:-NODE-418-length-22921-cov-4.29857_pt1 | contig 22921 bp, 24 predicted proteins | sample MGYA00153383_OBIO01 | MGnify analysis MGYA00153383 | reverse complement strand
GAAACCATCCCGACATCACTCTCTCTGGTGGCATCAGCCTCACTAGCCCTAAGTTTCCCCTGTACCAAGCCGCTGCTACCTCTGGGAAAGCCGAAAGCGCCGCCAAAGAAAACGATCGCGATAGTCTCGGACTCTTCGGCGAAGTCTTCAAATGGCGCGACTGGCTTGGCACCGATCGTCCCGCCCCAAAACCGGACGACTATCTCCAAGCCGAAAGCCATCCGAAACTCCACGGCGTCCTCCCCTTCGTCAAAAATCTCCTCGCCCTTCAAGCAGATCTCAATACCTCCCGCAGCTTCGTACGAAACCTACTCGTCGTCGCCGATCTGCGCGACCAACGTATCCGAGAAGCCCAGAAAAAAGAACCCCATCAAGTCCAAGACATCAGCCACTTCCTCCATCTTCCCAAGCTCGCTTACACCCTCGCCCGCCTCCCAAAACAAATCCGCGATCATCCAGACTTCATCCCCATTCGCCAATCCTTTATGAGTCCTCATAACTCGCCCTACTTCCGGGCGATCGCCACTTGGATCGAACTCCTCAACCGAAAATCATCATGACCCCAGATCTAAACCGCCCGCCTGCCCGCCCGTTGGCTATGCCTCCCGGAACGGGAATCGCCCCTGATCCTACAAAGAAAACGATTCCTCATACACCCTCACAAGGCACTACTCAGACTCGATCGGCATCCGGTGAATCCCTCATCCTCAATGCCATTCAAGCTTGTGAAACCAATCTCGCTGATTATGGTGTCCGTGCAATGGTGACTCATACTGAAGCCTTTGGTGAATTTCTTGCAAGGGATGCCAAGTTAAAAACAACGCAGGTTCGACGGTTTCTGGATGCTATCAAACGATTGAAGACTGAACTGGCAAAATCCAATGAATTTAGCAGTATTGAAATCGAAGTGCTATTGCTAAAACCCAAGGTTGCCTACACGGCTGCACGACATAAATCTGCGAAATCATTTAGTAACGTGATTACTGCTGCGATCGATAAAGTCAACGACCGCGCTAGCTTTATCCGACTTACTCAACTCATCGAATCCATCATCGCTTACCACAAAGCCTTCGGAGGTCAAGATTAATGACAGTCATGCAACAAGTTCCGCTTTTAGGAAAAGTTCGACTCAGCAGCGAACTGCACGTCATCACTGGACTTCACATCGGGGGAGGAGGTGAAAATTTAGACATTGGTGGCATTGATAAACCCGTCCTACGTGATCCACTCACCCGCGAACCTTATCTCGCTGGGTCATCTATAAAAGGCAAACTCCGATCGATCCTAGAACGTCTCCTAAATAAACCTCTCAACCGCATTAACAAAGTCGGTGGCATTGCGATGTATCGCCATGAATGTAACCATACGGATACCTGGTTCGTCGAAGGCAATACGAGCCATGAGGGAGCCAATGACTGTCCCGTTTGTCGTATCTTTGGTTCAACGGGAAATACAGGCGATATTCTGACCGCAGACGGAACCCGCGAGAAAATCAAAGGCTCCAATAAACCCGCTCGTCTGATTGTCCGGGATAGCCACCTCCTGCCAGCTTCTGCGACTCAACTCGCGAGTATTGAAACCGGACTCCATATGACCGAATGGAAATTCGAGAATGGACTCGATCGCATCACCGCTGCTGCCAACCCTCGCCAAATCGAACGAGTTCCGGCAGGCGCTCAGTTTGATTTCGAGATTATTTATACAATTGAAGATCTCAATCAAGTCGAAGAAGATCTAAAACATCTCGCGATTGCTCTGGCGATTTTGGAAGATGACGCCTTGGGCGGTCATGGGTCGCGTGGCTATGGCAAGGTGAGATTTAAAGACTTTGAAATGGATGTGAAACAGTATGGTCAATATTTACCCACATCAGAAGTTCCCCCAGATCTTCAACGTCTCCTTCACATCACAGACCACAACCCAAGCAACACCCAAGCACTTTTAGAACAACTGACACAACCTCAACAAATTCAAGGCACTTAAGGCGGTAAACCTCATGACGACTCGAAAACTGATTCGGCTAAAATTTGGGCGATCGATGGCGCACTTTGGTGAGCTAGGGATCGGCATGGAAGAGAGTAATGAGCGACTCCACTCCGATACGCTATACAGTGCCTGGTTTAGTGCCTACGCTCAACTAGCGGGGGGCAAGGCGATAGCAGCCCTCATGGATGAATTCAATAAGCAACCAGAACCGCCGTTCCGACTGAGTTCGACATTTATTTATCGCTATATCGATGGCAGCTATATCGACTATCTCCCGAAACCCGCACAGTTTCCCACTGGCTATCCCATCGGCGAAGATTTCGAGTTTGCGAAGGCGTATAAGGCATTGCAATACTTACCGCGATCAGTGTGGCAGCGTTGGTATCAGGAGGGTGGATTTGATACGGTTGCCGATACCGCAGAACTCCTCGCCTATACGAAAAAGCAAGCCCAAGGCACACTGGCAGAAGCCGGAACTTTCAGCTATTACCTCGCTTTCCAAACCCATAAAGTCCCGAGAGCTTCTCTCGATCGCCGCACCCAAGCAGCGAACCTCTACCACACTGGGTTTGTGCAGTATGACTGGAAATATCGGGAGCAAGATGAAGTCTCATCTCAACGACATCAATCCATAGATAGTTTAGCTGGACTGTATTTTTTAGTGGACTTTTCTGAGCGATCGTCTGTGACACCCGATTCATTTGTTGAGGTGATGGGATTTTTGGGAGAGGAGGGGATTGGGGGTGAGCGATCGAGTGGGGCTGGACAGTTTGAGATTGAGGTGAGTGATTTACCTGCGGAGTGGGAGATGCTATTGGATTTTGAGGCGGGGAATGCTCACAGTTTGGTGAGTTTGTTTTGGCAAAATCCGATTTCGCGATCGATGGTACAAAGTGCTCGCTATGAGCTTCGGGAACGGGGCGGCTGGATTACGTCGCCGAGTGCAGGGGGACAGCAAATGCGGCGAAAGGCGTTGCAGATGTTTATGGAAGGGTCGATTTTCCCGGTGCGTCCGGTGGGGGCGTTGGCAGATGTTACTCCGAAAGGGTTTACCCGACATCCGATTTATCGCAGTGGAATTAGTTTTAGTCTACCGATTCACGTCAGCCTGTAGAGATTTACCATGAGCGACTTGAACCTTCACCCAATCGCAGTGACCATCAAACCTGAGGTCTATGAAACAAGACAAATCCGATTAACGAGTCCGTTGATTCACATTGGTGGTGCGGTTTCTCAGTTGAGTGCATTTGAGTTTGTTAAGACGGACGATCGCATTTATCTTCCCAATCTAGATGCGTTGATGTCTGGCATCCAACAAGCCGATCGGCTCGATGAGTATATTGAATTGATTAAACGTCGGAAGCCGATTACAGAATTGCTAGAATCCGTCTTTGGGGAAGACTGGACGCAGGCAACAGGGCGCAATGATAAACCGATTTTCCCCGCACATCTGAGTAGTGCGCTATGGGGCGATCGCGATGCCATCAAGGAGTTACGTCCGATGATTCGGGATGGCTTTGGGCGGCTGTATCTTCCGGGCACGTCGATTAAAGGAGCCATCCGAACGGCGATCGCCTATCACTTACTCAAGCATGGCGATCGGTATAATGTTCCGAGATCGCAGCAGGTGAGTGAGATTGAACATCGGTTAAGAGGATCGATGGGAGAACTCAGACGAAAGGCTAAGTTTGCAGACGATCGGGAATTTATAGATGAGTTGTTTAGTAATTTTAGTTTAAGTTATCAGGGGTTGACGGTTTCGCCTCGGACGGGACCTAATACGGACTTTATGCGGGCGGTTCAGGTGACGGATAGTGCGCCATTACTCGAAACTGATGGTGATGTGATTCATAATCGAGCGATCGTGCCTGAAGTCCTAGTGACAAGCCATTTTCAGGATGGTAATGCGAAATATCGGGCGTCGATTTTTCCGGAGATGGTGCGATCGGTTGAGACTGAATTTACGTTAAGTGTGGATTATGAAATGTTGTCGTGGTTTCAGCATCGGCAAGGGATGCTCATTCCCTTTAAAACGGTGGGCGAACTGCTCCAAATCTGTCAGGAGTTTGCGCAGGATCAATGGGTCGGGGAACAGCAATACTGGAGCCGGGTTCAGACGAATCCAGATGCGCAAGGGAAGAACTTGAACTTTAGTGCGATTCGATCGATGTATGAACCGGAATGCTGTCCCTATAGTCTCAAAATCGGCTGGGGAAGTGGGCTTCCGGGTACGACGGTGACGATGTTATTGGATGCGGAGTTGCGATCGGAGATTCGGGATACTTGTGGGATTCGTGCGCCGGGGTTTGAAGCGCCGAAGTCAAGGCGGACGGTTGTGGCTCTGGATGGGACGATTCAGTTTGTGCCGGGATGGGTGAAGTTTGAAGAGGTGGTGGCATGTTGATTCGATCGATTTGGACGGTGAGTGTGGATCAGCCGACGACGTTGCCGCATTCTTATGGGGTGGAATTGGTGAAGCGATTGCATCAGCGAATGGGAAGGGAAATGCTGGGGGAAGGCTGTCCGCCGATCGCCTTTTCGGGATTAGTGGGACGGACTCAATGGTCTCCGGAGGGGGTGACGTTTTATCCTGAGGAGCCATATGAAATGGTGCTGTCGGGGTTACGGGAGGGCGAGTCGAAGGCGATCGCGCAGTTGGATTTGGGGACGGCGTTGGAGTTTTTGGGTGGGGTGTTTCGGGTGAGCGATCGTCATGATGATGTGACGTATTATGAGTCGTTGTATCAGGTGTTTGTGGGGAATGAACCGGAAGGCGATCGGCGAATTGGGTTGAGGTTTTTGACGCCGACGAGTTTTTCGCAGGATCGGTTGAATTTGCCGTTGCCTGTGCCGGGGCTGATGTTTCGTAGTTGGTTAGAGCGGTGGAATGCGTTTTCGCCTGTGTTTTTGGGGGAGGCGGATTTGGTGGGATATTTGGTGGAGGGGGTGGCGTTGAGTTATTACCGGACGCAGACGCAGACTTATCGATTGCCGAAGGGCGTTGTGACGGGGTTTCGGGGGGAGGTGACGTTGAATGTGGTGACGCGAACGGATGGATTGTTGGCGAATGTGGCAATATTGTTGGCGCAGTATGGTCAGTTTTGTGGAACGGGAATGAAGACGCGATTGGGGATGGGACATACGAAAATTGTGAATTGTGAATTGTGAATTAGAGTATCTATTAGGAGTTTTTTATGAAACGGCAGCTTATTCTTTCAACGATCGGGACGAGTCTTTTGACGAACCAAATTAATCGTAAAGCGGAGGCGGAGGTGACTTGGTTGACTGCGTTACGGGATACTGCGAATCATACGAATGAAGACCTTCCAGGGGAAGTTCAATTGATTATTGATGTGCTGAAGGAGCGGGTTCGTGAAAACTTAGGTCACAGTACGATCGCAACGATTCGCAAAGCCAGTGCCGAACTGAATGGGATCTATGGCTTTTATGATGAGCAGATCCCTACGGATAAGCAAGATATGCATTGGCTGATTGCGACGGATACGGCTCAGGGGCGAGCGACGGCGGAGATTGTAGAGGGCTTTTTGCAAAAACAAGGGCTGGTGGTGCAGGTATATACTCCGTCTGGACTTTCGGCGGCAAATACTGTTGCTTTTTCGGGGGGGATTGATGATTTACTGACGAAATTGGATGATTTTACGAAGGGCTATGATTATGTTTGCTTTAATTTGGTGGGTGGGTTTAAGAGTCTTCAAGCGTATTTGAATACGATCGGGATGTTTTATGCTGATGAGATTATCTATATTTTTGAAGGGGCGAATTCGGAACTGATTCGGATTCCTCGATTACCGATCCAAGTTGATTTTGCAACGCTGCGACCCCATACGCGATCGTTGGCTCTCATGGCGGCAGGGGCGGATTTCCCGGTTAACGAACTAGGCGATCTGCCGGAAACGATGGTCTTTAAACTGGATGATTTTGCAACGCTGTCTAACTGGGGGAAGTTGATTTGGAACAAGAGTAGGGCTGATCTATTATCTCAAGATTTACTGGATTTTGCGCCTCAGGTGACGTATGCCGAGACTTTTCCGAAAGATTTCCAGAATACGAAGATCCTGGCAGAACGGGTTAAGTTACAGGAATCGATCGTCCGAGCGGCAAAGCTCTTGACGGAATCTAGTGGCAATACGGCTGCTTTGAAAGTGGATGGTGGATTGCTCTATGAGGTGTATGTGAATAAGGGTGGGGTGGCTCACTTTCGCATTACCCAAGAGAGAAGGGTAAGCTGTGTCCGCACGGACCACGGGCTGCTATTACGTCATTATGGGGCGCACGATTATGTTAATAACAATCCATAAGCCATAGGGACATGGAAGAAGCCTCTTCCATGTCCATGTCATTCTGAATCCTGAAAAGGGTTCAGTTTTCATGGCGAGGTTTAGATTGTGATCGATGCGTCTCTATTGGCTTTTTTGAGACTTGAAAATTTTCAGGCGGCTTGGTTGCGGGTTGCGAAGAATAAAGGCTGTGCAGGTGTCGATGGTGAGACGATCGCACAGTTTTCTAAACATGCGGACCAGTCGTTGATGCGATTGGTTCGACAGATTGAGCAGGGGACTTATCAGCCGTTGCCGTTGCGTCAACTTTGGGTGCCGAAGAAAGATGGGACTTGGCGATCGCTTGCAGTACCGACGGTGCGCGATCGGATTGTTCAGCAGGCGTTGTTGAATGTGTTGCATCCGATGATGGAGCCGCAGTTTGAGGATTGTAGTTTTGCGTATCGTCCGGGAAGGTCGCATTTGATGGCGGTGCGGCAGGTTAATCATTGGCATCATGAGGGGTATGAGTGGCTGCTGGATGGGGATTTGGTGAAGTATTTTGATAATGTGCAGTATCCCCGGCTGCTGGATGAGGTGGTGGAACGGTTGACTCCCGTGGAGACGCAAGCAAATCGATCAGGTTTAGCGGGGAGTTCGGCAGGAAGTTTGCTGGGGAGTTCGTTGATGCCGGATTTTTATCGAATGTTGATTGAGCAGTGGTTGTCGGTGGGGGTGATGACAAAGGAAGGGTTGATGTTGCCGGAGAAGGGGTTGCCGCAGGGTTCGGTGATTTCTCCGATTTTGGCGAATATTTACTTAGATGATTTTGATGAGATTGTGTTGGCGGCGGGGGTAAAGCTGGTGAGATATGCGGATGATTTTGTGGTGTTGGGGCGATCGGAGTCGCAAATCATTGAGGTGGAGGGATTGATTAAGGAAACGCTGGGAGGCATGGGGCTGGCGTTGCATCCGGAGAAGAGTCAGATTGGTAATTTCGATCGGGGTTTTCGGTTTTTGGGTCATACGTTTAGTGGGGATTTGATTGTGCGCGATCGGGGGAAGACGAAGGCGCAGAAGGTGCGGGAGAAGGCGGCGATGGTGGAGTTGAAGGTTCCGATGGATAGGTTGGTGTACGCTGATCCGGTGGGGAAGCCGACGATCGTGCAGCGGGCGATGGTGGAGGCGATGCGGGGAATGAATTTGCCGATTCCGCCGCCGTTGTTTGTGGTGTTTGGATATGGGGTGCGAGAGATTAAGCCTGTACAAATTGAGTCTTTAGAGTGGAGTTGGAGGTCTGGTATGGCGACGTTGTATTTGGTGCAGCAGGGGATGATGCTTCGGAAGGAGCAGGGACGGTTTGTTGTGCAGGAGGGGAGTGTGAAGGGAAGACCTGGAAAGGTGACGGAGATTCTGGTTCGGGAGGTGGAGCGGATTTTGGTGTTGGGGAATGTGCAGATTAGTACGACGGCGATTTCGGTGTGTTTGGAGGAACAGATTCCGATCGTGTTCTTGACGCAGCTTGGGGTTTATAAGGGGCATTTGTGGAGTAGTGAGTTTTGTGATTTGCCTGTGGAGGCGGCGCAGTATGGGCGGCGGCGGGATGAGGGGTTTCAGGTGGGGATGGTGCGGCAGATTTTGCGGGGGAAGTTGATGAATTCTAAGTTGTTGTTGTTGAGGTTGAATCGGAAGCGGCAGGTGGTGGGGTTGAGGGCGAAGTTGGGGCGGATTGATCAGCATTTGGGATCTGTTGCTGTGGCGACGGATTTAAATGTGCTGCGGGGGCATGAGGGTGCGGTGGCGCGGTTGTATTTTGGGGCGTTGGGGGAAATGATTACGCATCCGGATTTTGCGCTGGTGGGGCGGAATCGCCGTCCACCGAAGGATCCGGTAAATAGTTTGTTGAGTTTTGGGTATACGTTGTTGTTTAACAATGTGTTGAGTTTGATTTTGGCGGAGGGGTTGAGTCCGTATTTAGGGAATTTGCACAGGTCCGATCGCAAGGCTCCTCATTTGGCGTTTGATCTCATGGAGGAGTTTCGATCGGTGATTGTGGATAGCTTGGTGATTATGTTGGTGAATAAAAAGATCTTGAAGCCGACTGATTTTACGTTTCCGAATGCGGAGGGCGGAGTTTATCTTGAGGAGGCTGCGCGGAAAGTATTTTTGAAGCATTTTGAGGATCGGATTTCTACGCCTGTGAAGTATCCGGGATTGCAGGAGGAGATCTCGTATCGTCGGGTAATTCAGCTTCAGGTTCAGATGTATAAGCGGTGTCTAACCAGTTCGGAGGTTTATCAGCCGTTTATTCGATCGGTTTAGGTCGGTTGGTTTAAATCGATCGATCGGTTTAGATTGATCGGTTGGTTGCGGTATCCGCCTCGGAATGAATTCCCAGGCTCATAGCGAAAACCCATAAAGGGTGGGGATTTGGGATGTTGGTTTTGATTGTTTATGATATTCCGGATAATAAGAGGCGGACTAAGCTTTCTAAGTTTTTGGAGGGGTATGGGCGGCGAGTTCAGAAGAGTGTGTTTGAGTGTTTTATTTCTTTAGATGAGATGAGGAAACTTTATGAAAAAGTGAAGACGAAGGTGAAGGGTGATGAAGACAACGTGAGATTTTATTGGATTCCGAGGGATGCAGTGGCGCGGACGTTGACGATCGGGAGTTCGGTGCCGGAGGAGCCACCGTCTGTTTATATTATTTAGGGATTGACAATTTCGGGTAGTGGACGTAGCTTATGGGAATAGGCAAAGCGTCTATCGACGCATGTCCTCCGATCCTTGAAAACCGCATTCTTCCGTTGACCTGCGTCGATGCCAGTCCCAGCAGGTGTTTCAGCCTCTAAAATCTTTATATTTCTTAGCAATAAATAGCTTTTTTGGACTCAAAAATGACCTGCGTCGATTGACCCTAACCAGACTGGCTGTTAGTCAAGGTTTCAAAAGCATAGGGTTTCCAATCAAATCCCCGCGAGGGGACTAAAATATTCGATTCTTTTTCAGCTCCATATGGGTCCCCCTCAAGTTTCCAATCAAATCCCCGCGAGGGGACTAAAATTATGGTACGAGAACGACATCTTTAAATCTCCTAGTTTCCAATCAAATCCCCGCGAGGGGACTAAAATAGCAAAACTAAGAGCAAAACAAGCATTCAAGAACAAGCGGTTTCCAATCAAATCCCCGCGAGGGGACTAAAATTTCCTTTTCATCTATTTGACTCCTTACTTGAAGATGTTTCCAATCAAATCCCCGCGAGGGGACTAAAATTGCTCTCGGGGGGTAAAGATCAAGAAGCCTCGCACTGGTTTCCAATCAAATCCCCGCGAGGGGACTAAAATTGCATTAGAGTTGTCTCCAGAAAAGGTGTATAATAAAGTTTCCAATCAAATCCCCGCGAGGGGACTAAAATTTCTTACCATATGTTTGATTCCGAAGAATTGCACGGAGTTTCCAATCAAATCCCCGCGAGGGGACTAAAATTTAGACAATCCTCCGATTTTCGCGGAAGTATGAGGACAGTGTTTCCAATCAAATCCCCGCGAGGGGACTAAAATTCCAGATCCGAGCCGTAAGCCTCAACGATCGCCTTCTGTTTCCAATCAAATCCCCGCGAGGGGACTAAAATCTCATTCGAAATTCTCCTAGGGTGTGTGAGCGTTTCTAAGGTTTCCAATCAAATCCCCGCGAGGGGACTAAAATAATAAGACATGGCTGTATTTCCGTTTTCCAGAACGGTTTCCAATCAAATCCCCGCGAGGGGACTAAAATCGAAAGAATTGACAAGTCGCATTGAAGATTCCTACGTATAGTTTCCAATCAAATCCCCGCGAGGGGACTAAAATCGAGCTTGTTTCCGAGTCCATATCTCTTTTTTGTTAGCAAGTCCGTTTCCAATCAAATCCCCGCGAGGGGACTAAAATCTAACCACTTAAAAGTAACAGTGCAATCAAAGCCAATGTTTCCAATCAAATCCCCGCGAGGGGACTAAAATCTCTAACTTTCTCATTATTAGCCTCGGAAGATTAGGTGTTTCCAATCAAATCCCCGCGAGGGGACTAAAATCTCATGGTAATTCTCCTTTGAGTATTTTTCAACTCATATAAGGTTTCCAATCAAATCCCCGCGAGGGGACTAAAATCTTTTTTCACGAGATGTTTTTCCTTTTTCAGAATTGTTTCCAATCAAATCCCCGCGAGGGGACTAAAATCAAGCGCATTTTTTGTCTCCGAAGAAAAAGTGTATAATGTTTCCAATCAAATCCCCGCGAGGGGACTAAAATCAAATTTTAATCCTTTTAAGAACGAGGTGGTTAAGGTTTCCAATCAAATCCCCGCGAGGGGACTAAAATCTTGATTTTCTCCAGTTAGTAAAGTTAACTTTCTTCCGGTTTCCAATCAAATCCCCGCGAGGGGACTAAAATCATTCTCTCTGGTTTGATAAAGTGACTTTCTTCTGGTTTCCAATCAAATCCCCGCGAGGGGACTAAAATCAGTAAAGTTTTTTCACGAGGTTCTCCCAGTGATTGACGAGTTTCCAATCAAATCCCCGCGAGGGGACTAAAATCTTCTTCCATGATTCACGCAGTTTTTAATGTTTAACAGTTTCCAATCAAATCCCCGCGAGGGGACTAAAATCTAATACGCATGGTATCTCCGATAATTTTTTAGATCTGAAGTTTCCAATCAAATCCCCGCGAGGGGACTAAAATCGATATTTATGCTAAGCATAAGGTTTCTCACGAAAGGTTTCCAATCAAATCCCCGCGAGGGGACTAAAATCTTGGGGAAATAAATATGTGGAATGCGAGAATTGAAAGTTTCCAATCAAATCCCCGCGAGGGGACTAAAATCCGTATTTCATTATGTATTAATACCTTAATTACCAGTTGATTGGTCCAATCAAATCCCCGCGAGGGGACTAAAATCCTTAGCATCGTAGGCTAGGGCTGCTTCTGTCTCTGTGGTTTCCAATCAAATCCCCGCGAGGGGACTAAAATATTAATCTGTACCCGAGCACATCAAGCAGTTGCACCAGGTTTCCAATCAAATCCCCGCGAGGGGACTAAAATAAGTCAAGTCAAACATTTTGCTAGTTTCCTTAGTGGAGTTTCCAATCAAATCCCCGCGAGGGGACTAAAATATATAGAAGAAAATAAAGACATGGTTTTTATTTTAGCCGTTTCCAATCAAATCCCCGCGAGGGGACTAAAATAGCATTCGAACCTCTGCAATGGTTAATCAGACATGGTGGTTTCCAATCAAATCCCCGCGAGGGGACTAAAATAAGAATGGTGGATAAATCTAAATTACTACTTGACAGTTTCCAATCAAATCCCCGCGAGGGGACTAAAATAGTTGAATCCTGCGATTGTAGATAAGCTTACAGTTTTCGTTTCCAATCAAATCCCCGCGAGGGGACTAAAATGCCGTTTCTAGAAAAATGCTCACAACTTGATCCTGAATAAAGTTTCCAATCAAATCCCCGCGAGGGGACTAAAATGTAGGATTTACGATTTCAAACATGAGGTGTTTCCTTGTTTCCAATCAAATCCCCGCGAGGGGACTAAAATGATTTCAGGGTATTTCATGCTCTTTTGGGGAGTAGTGGAGTGGTTTCCAATCAAATCCCCGCGAGGGGACTAAAACGAAACATAATATGCCCCTCTTCAACCCTTTACTAGTTTTCGCTATTAGCCCAGGAATGAATTCCAGGGCGGTCTATGGAATGACGAATTGAGAATTGAGAATGAAACGGCGATCGGAGGTTATTGGCGTGCGGTTTCGGTTCCAGGAGGCTTCGCCAATGGTTTTGTGATGTGCAATCGGATTATTTCAAATGCGATCGGTTGGTTTTCCTGTAGACCGCCTCGCAATGAATTACGAGGCTAATAGCCCAAACTCATAAAGGATTGAAGAGAAGAAACAAAATACATTCTTAACCCTTTACGGATTTTCGCTATTAGCCCAGGAATGAATTCCGGGGCGGATTCGTGAAACGGTCGGTCGTTTGGATACGCGGTTAATTTTGTGGATATACGATCGGACCTCAAAACCCATCACCTCATTAACTCCCTTAATTTCCATCCCCTGATTTTCCGCTCTGCGTCCAAGTCAATGTAATCTCGATCGGCTCCAAAGACCCGACAATCTTCCCCGTCGTCCGATCGATATTTGCAGGGGTATACTGAAGTGGACGATCGGTCATCAGATTTGCTAGCACCATCCCTACAGATCCGTGAGCCGTCATTCCCGCATAGTCCGCAATCACATCTGCCGCTGCCCAGCCCACAGGCAACCGATCGGCATAAATACTATTAATCAGATCCCGAAACTCGATTGGATCGTAAATATCATTCACCACGATCGGATCGTCAATGCACACCCCCGGAAACTCCCGCACAATCTCTTGAGCCTTATCAAACGTCCGCACCGAACAAATCAACCAACATTGTTGCAACTTTGGCTGATGATACATGATCGCCGTCCGGCAGGACTCCACCTGACTCACTAGCAGGATTAAACCTGGATATTTCTTAGGTTGGCGCTTATGAATCACTGGGCGATCGTGACGCAAACGATTCACACGACGAGTAATAATCGCTGCAACTAACGCAACGCAAATAACGAATACAACCAATGCTAAAAAAGCAATCTTAAATAGCGCAGAATTATCAGTTCCGATTACATTTTTTAAAATATCATACGTCGCATTTCCTAACAGTGCCAAAAACAGAGAACCCACCAAAAAAGGTAAAATTGTTGCTGGACTAAAGAACACTTCTAATGCACGAGAAAGATTGCTACGCATGACCTAACGTCTCCATTAACCAAACTGCTAATCGATCGATCGCATCCTGATGACAATCAGACCAACATTCATCTTTATATTTACGATTAAGATTCACCAGCGTTCCCGTTCCCGGTATCGTATCCAGTGTCACCTGCGATCGTGCTGATAAGTCTAATCGCCCCTCTGTCGTCATCACCAGCTTTGACGCCAGCTCTAACACCACTTCACAGCCCTGCGCTGCGCCAAAGGCATTCCACAAACTAAGCTCCTCCATCTCCGACGACAGAATGATCAGCCCCGTCGATCGCGCCAAAATCTGTGCATTCTCCACCGATCGCCTCCCACCCAGATCCAACAGAACCAACGGTGTATTTCGTCCGAAGTTATCGATCGCTTGAAGCTTTTGAGTCAAAAACTCGGGTGAGAACTCATACTTTTTACGAATGCGCCGCACCACATCAGGGTCTGCCTCAGCCGCCCATTTCCCCTCACCATCCGGACACACAGGTTCCAAAAACACCCGATCGCCCATTCGTTCATGCAGGCATTGATGCAACGCATTGAGAAACACAGACTTCCCAGAATGGGGCGGCCCACCCACAGCAATCACCTGTCCGCAATATTGCGATCGAATATCACTAGCATCAAATCGACTCATAGCTCCGGATCTCCAATCACTTGTCCCACCTGATACCGTTCATCATGAGTCTGCGTCACAATATACCCGAGACGGGGATCATAAGTGGCGATCGCTTGGGATGGATGCGCCTCATGCACCAGCATTCCATAGCCCCACACCGGACCCTTCCCGCTCAACAATACGGCAAAGGCACCTGATAGCTGCGACTTAATCTCCTGAACCACCTCCGCAAACTCCAGCGGACTGGTAACGCCACCCGGAATCTCAAACTTTACCAATCGCAAATCTGCAATATCTCGAATCGTGAAAATCGGCTTTGCCATGAAAATAACCTAATAACCCTGAATGTCTAAAGTTGTTCTAATCGATCGACTAAACCTGCTAGCTCCTGAACTGAAACGCTATAAACGGTAGATTGTAATTGCTCTACCATGGCTCGATAATACCAAATCGTCCCCACTTTTCCTCCACCAAATCGTGACCAAATCGTATCACCAAGGCGATTGTAATCCGCCAACAGCGACCGAATATTGTGTAATTTATCCGCGATCGTCACTCGCAATACACTTGGCGGGGCATTGATCAATTGAGCCAGATGTCGTTCTTTACGCTCTCGCCAAGCGGGTTTCGGCTGAATATCCGACTCTGTACAGCCGTCAATAATCGCACAGACTCGATCGCCAAACGTGACTTGCAATATCTCCCGCGTCCCGGCTCCTCCTTGATCTTCTACCGCATCATGTAAGAGTGCCGCGATCGCTTCATCTTCATTGCCTCCTTCTTCCAGGACCAATGCCGCAACGCTCATTAAATGAGAGATGTAGGGCACCGGAAAACCCTTGCGTTCCTGCGATCGGTGGAGACGGTGAGCCATAATGAGAGCGGTTTCAAATCGATCGCCGAGAATTGGCGTTAGGGTTGTGGTCATGGTGATTTCCAGGTGTGATGGAACAACAAACCCACTATCCTCTGACCTGGAAGAGACCTCTTCCACTTTTTGACTACAATACTAAAATTCTGCATCTTCCTTCACCATGCCCGAATTTACCGCCCCGCCTTCCGTTCACCTACTCAAACAACTCGTTCCCAACTCTCTCAAACAAAGTCTCGCAAAGTCCGTTCGTCTGTGGGTCATCCTCCGATCGCTCTACGGTGAATCCAGCGATTCGGTACTGCTTGAACTCGATCGTCACTTCACCCACACTAACTGGGAAACCCTTTTCTTCAGCGAGTCTCATAAATTTGCCCGAGATCGGGGTCCCACTGACCATGATGTAAAGTGCTACTGTCACCCAACATTAGAAAACTGGCTTTTTGAAGGCAATCGAGGCTGCGATCGGTTGCCTTGGTGCAATAGTTTTTGTGATGCCTTTAAGGTGACGCAATTTGAACTGGAGGCGTTGTTAGAAAAGAGCGGTCGGTTGTTTGGTGTTACAGGGAAAAGTTTAGAAGCTGATTTTAAATCGCTAGTTGGTTTAGGCTGTTTAACCTTCCAAGTAAAACTGGATGGGACAACGGATAACAATCAATATAACAAAGTAGAAACACTACCAACAATACTCCTAGAACCGATCGCGACCGGAATGTCTTCGCTGAGTTCGTCTGAATTTATTCAAACTGATTTATATGAATTTGTGGATTCGTTAGCGCAACCGATCCAAGGCATTCAGCGATTCTATTTGCATACGGATTACATTGTCGCTCGAAATTACTTGGATCAAGTGAGTGATTTTCAGGTGCAGTTAAAGGCTTGCTGGGAGATGTCTGAGACCCCACCGATCGCCCTAAAGTACAAGAGTGCGCGAGAACATCAGCAGCATTTTGATTGGGTCATTTATCCCGTTTGCGTTTTTTATTATCAGCGGGCACCTTATTTATTTGGGTTTGGGTATCGGGGCGATGGAGTTTCGAGGTTGCAGTGGTATGATTTTCGGCTGGACCATGTTCGGGATTTAAAGGTTTTGGATTGGGCGGATAAGGGCTTGAGTTCTGAGTTTTTGGCGCTACGATCGATGCCGCCGATGCCGGATGATATTCATGATGAGATGGCGCAAGTTTGGGGTTTTGAGTTTTATCGATCGGCGGAATGGTTAGTGTTGCGGTTCGATCGGTATTTTTATAGTAATTATATTGAACCGACAGAACGAGCGGCGTTGTTTACGAAGATGTCTCTGCGGGAGGTTCGTGACTGGGTGGGGCGATCGCCTTATGCTGAGGTTCGCGACTGGGTAGGACGATCGTCGGCTGATGCGAAGGTGTTGCAATCTCGGTTGGTGGTGCTATCGGACCATGACCAATATTGTCGCGTTCAGTTTCGGATGGGCGATCGGAATATTTTGATGCGGTTGCGGGCTTGGGGCTTTAATGTCGAGGTGCTGTTACCGATCGTCCTGCGCCGGGAGATTGCGATCGAGGTGGGGAAACAGAGCAAAATGTATGGAGCATGAGGCGGATTTCCCACAGCCCCCCCGATCGTTGAAACCCACATTCTTTCGTTGGTCTGTGGAGTTTTGTGCTCTGAAATACCTTCTGGGCGTGGTCTCGTTTGGGAGGGGCTTACCGATTGGCTTCGATCGGATTTACGGTTGTTTGTACTAATGTGCGATCGATTGTTTTTATGTGGGGGGGCGATCGGTGATGAATTGATTTTGTGTGTATGCGATCGGTTGGTTTCCCGCAGACCGCCTCGTAATTCATTCCAGGGCGGGTTAATGGGAAAACCGATCGACCAACCGCAAAAGGCTGATCGTATTTTTACGTTGGCAAAGCCTCTCATCCTGAGAATCAGCCTTTTAACACCACTGTTTTTAACTGATTGAATTGACTAAACCCGATCGCGTAGTTTTTCGATGGACTCGATCGGAAAATTGATCATTTCAGCGATTGTCTGAGGAGTCATACCACTTCGGAGAAGCCGAATAATAATGTCTTCTTTCCCTTCCTCTTTCCATTCTTCTCTTTTTTTTCAGATAAGCCGCAGATAAGTTCATAATCAGTTCCTCCTCATCCGGTGTTAGGGATTGATTCGATTCTAGGTTCGATCGGTAGTCTGCTAAGATTTCCTCAATGTTAGTATAGAGCGGAGAGGGCGAAGATGTCGTCACTAACTCCTGAATTGCCCGGTTCTGGTTGCCATTTTTACCGAGTAAGCGGAGCCATAATGTATCCGCCGTAATTGCTAGTTGATGAACCACGACCAAGCTCACCCGATCGAGCTTCGGCAATCGATAGATACCGGGAATCCGAGACTTATGAGCGCAAAATCCTGTACGGATTTCCTTCAATGCCGTCATCATGATTAGCCATAAATGCGGCAATGTTTCGATTACGACTTTTTCATCTCGTCGTGCTGCTTCCCGCACCAGCGACCCTCAATATCAATCGACGAATCATGCGTCAAAAGCTGCCCCATTAACCCCAGTCGCTTCTTCTGTTCCGCTATGCTTAAGGTCCGATCGCGTTCAAACCAGACATCGCCTTCTCGCCGCTCCGATCGAATCAACTCATTGGGACTAGCCTTACCGATCGTACTCAGCAATTCAGTCAAATAATCTTTGGCAAACTGGTCGTGAGGAAATTCTGACATTGGACCGTAATGAATGATGCTCTAGTACAAGAATACCTCAACTAATTTTCCTTTCTCCTAATCGTCCATATCTCAATTTTCCTTCTTGGAAGAAGCCTCTTCCACCCCCATGGATACTGAACAAGTCAGGCAAACAACCGCCTCTCATTCTCTAGTCTTCCATTAGGAGTTTTCCATGTCCCGTTCTATTCGTCGAATCATTCTCTCCAGCATTGCCACAATTGTAACATTACCAATGTTCATCACGACACCCGCCCAAGCCTCAGAATATTGCCAATGCACCACCTACGTTGCAAATAAATTTCGCCTTTCCACTAATTATCCCCATGCCGGAGACTGGAACGACGGCTATCTCCAACGCAACGGCTTTGTCCAAGTTGGACCTGAAGTCGGAGCCGTTGCTGTCATGGAACGCAGCTTCCCAGGTGCAGACACCACTTACGGTCACGTTGGCATCGTTGAAACTCTAAATAATGGACGCATGACCATGCGCGGTGCCAATCAATCAGTTGGCACGAACTACAGCGACGAAAACAACTGCAATAACGTTCGCCTCACTGCCTTCGGTGCCAACGTCAACGGCAACTCCAGCATCTCCTTCTGGAAACGCGGCAACACCCAAACAAACACCCAAACAATCCCCAGAACTGCACTCCTCATCAGTCGAGCCACAGGACGTGCCCTTGATGGTGGCGCAGCCAATGGCGGCGGCGTTTATCTCAATGCCTCGGTCGTTCCGAGTAATGATTACGAGCAATGGCGGATTCGCTCGGTTAGTCGTAATGAATATATGTTGATTAACGTCCGTTCAGGACGCGCGCTAGATGCTGGCGGTGCTAATGGTCAACAGGCTTACCCCAACCCCAACGTTAATGAAAATAATGGGTATCAACGTTGGATACTCCAGAAAGTAGGCGACTCCTACATGTTCATTAGCATTGTCACCGGACGTGCCCTCGATTCCGGCGGTGCTAACGGAACCCAAGTTTACATGCATCCACACCCCACAGGAGAGAACAACTATCATCTCTGGCGTCTGCAATAATCGCTAATTCCAGGACGATCGTAACCCTGCGATCGTCCTGGTTAAATCCCATTATCAAACTCATTCCATCTATCATCTCCGATGAAATTGAATCTGATTCACTGGACTATTCCTCTTCTTATTCTCAGTTACAGTCCCACCGCGATCGCAGGCACTGGGGATGTAACCTTCACCGCCGAGAACAGCAGCAACCCCGAACTTTCCATTCCACCCACCTCCATCCCGCCAAACCCCATCACCCCATCACCCACTACCCTTCCCAACCAAACAGGCGTCATCCAATTCAACAACCCCGGACTCAGCGCCCTCACCTATCCCAACTGCGGCGGAACCTGTCTCTTTGCCATCGGGCGGCTGGTGCCTAGTAGCAATGGCAATACCAACGCTGAAGCTGTCGCAGGCATCGTCTGGCAACTCCGATCGCCCGAAAACACCCAAGCCGAAGCCCAACGACTTCTCCTCAAAGCCCAAACTGAAAACCTCACCCAAGAAAGCACCCTCCTCCTTACCGAAAAACTTGCCGACGCCCTCGAACAACGCAAACCCGAACGAATCAAACTTCTCGCTATCCTCCTTGCTAAACGATTAGGTTACTCTGACTACCAGCAATTACTCCAACAACTCGATCGTAAAACCCCCTAAACTCACCATGAACCTAGACACGTTTCTCACCGAGACCTCTCAAACCCCTTCATCAGCTTTCACCCGAAACATTACAAACCCTCTGGCAAGAACACCGTCAACGACTTCACCAAGCACTCTACGCTAACGAAGGCGATCGGACTATTCTCCAAGCCTTTTGGACTTGGCTAGATCAAGAAGTTAGCGACTCTCCCGCAGGACGAGCCACCGTCGTTGGACAATTCTTAAAAATCAAAGATTGCCGCGCCCTCGGACAACGCATCGATCCAAACCCAGAACTGTGGAATACTCCAAAACTTAACTTAATCGATAACTCCTATGAAGACTACATCGACTACGCTTGGCAACACAGCACCCTAGAAGAACTCCACGCCCAACATCGCGATCGATGCGCCCCCAAACCCATCAATTCCTACCCGATTACAAATCAACCAACAGCAACCCATCTCCACGCCGCCTTCACTCAAACCCAACTGCAAGGCTTACAAATCTATTACCAACACTGTGAACGATTCCTACAATCCGCAGAACCTTACGCTGCCCTCCACGCTCAAATCAGGGCAGAACTAATCACCTCACTCCAGAATTCAAAGTGAGCAACGCCATCTCCATTTTTCAATTTATGACCACTTTCCGCCCTACTCATTAATCACTAATCATGAAACTTCAACATTTATCATCTGGTCTAATTTCTACAGCGATCGTCTTGAGCGGTAGCATGGGTTTAACGATTCTCACATCCACATCTGCTTTGATTCCTGTTGCTCAAGCTCAATCTGCTGGACAATCTGTCAACACGTTACGCGGTTGTTTTATTAACACGCCTTTCACCGGGACGATCGCTTTTAACCCGACCAATATCCGTCAACAATCCTCAACGGATGCCGCGATCGTTGGCAAGTTTACCCAGAAATGATGACCAGTGTATCAGTTTCGTTACATAACCAGTTCTGAGGACTCCATATAGAGGCGGATCGGTCGATCGCTCAGAATTCGGTCAATCCAGTGAACCAAGCTATATTCCTGAGTCATTCTTGATTGGAAATACCGTAACTTATCTAATAAAGTTGAACCCCAAATCTCTGGAATTTCTAATAGATGAACGATCAAATACGCGCAGAGGCAAGCATAGAGTTGAAGCTGAACTCCATTTATACTTTTACTAATAAGTTGGTCAAGCTTTAAATGCATCTTTAGGAACTTCCAAAATAGCTCTATTTGCCACCGGAGTCGGTAAATATCTGAAACCTCTTCATTACTTACGGTAATCGGTAAATTCGTCATCAAACAATAGGTGACTTTAATTTCTAAATCAGAGAACCAAACTAAGCGATAATCTCCGGCATGTTTGCCTGTTCCAACATGCCATTCTCCACTCTCTAATGCCTCCTTTTTATAGTTAAGATTAAGACGGATTACAAAGGGCTTATTTGCCTCTTTTAATGCGGCAAAATACGGAAGGGCCGCAAAGCCTCGATCCATGACGGCCACCTGCTTTTCGGACAATGGATCGGTCACGGCTGTGGCGAATTTGTAGTCATGGGCTGACCCAAAATTAATCACACAAGACTCGCAACTACCTTGGGACTGGCTCACCGCATTAAATAATTTGACTTGATGGTAGCCGAGTGCCCAGAAAACTTTACTGGTGAGGGTAATTGTCGTGGAGTCAATTGGACAAATATCCCAGTCTTTAGACGGCTTATTCTTTTTCTTAACTAGACGGTTCAAGGATTGGTAAAGCGTCTCAAAGGGTTGGCTACTCCGATGCTGATTGGCTTTGGAAAAAGTAGACTGGTCAACCGACGTGCCCCCGAGGTTTAGTTTGCGGAATAAACCTCGCATACTAGTGACACTAGAGTCGAGTGAAAATGTCAACCAGCAACTCATGAATAGGCGTGTATTGAGAACACTATAATCGTAGTCAGGATAATTAGATAAGAGTTGCTTGACAAGCTTGGGAAAATTGAATAGCATGAATTTGTTATTTTATATTGATACTAAGCCTAGCCCTTTTAAGCGGTGCTAGGCTTTTTTTTAACGAATCTTTTTGCAATTCATCACTTCTGAAGTTTACCCAAATTGGACAAGTCGTCAATTTTTCTGGCATTACCACAGGCACGGCGGTCAATGATGCTTGGGGTGCAGGTCCAGACAATATGTGGTATCGCCTTTCTGATGGTCGTGGATGGGTCGCAAGCGCGGTAACTAAAGGGTATCCGCCTCGTGGAAACTGTTCAGGTTCGACTACGACTACTAATGGATCGGCGCAACAAATTATTGATGCCGTCAACCGGGTCAATCCTGATGTGAACTATCGGACGGATGGAAAATGGACTTATTGCAACTGGTTTGCTGCCGATGTCTTGAGATTGTTGGGTGTTAATGTTCCACGGGTGAGTTCGACTGCATCATGGAACTACTATAATTCTCCGGTCTTTGGCAATCAGCAAAAGCCTTGGCTGGCTGAAAATCTCTATGCTTACTTCAGTGCCGGGGGAGATGGAAAATGGCGTGAAGTTAATGCGACTGATGCTGTTAATAAATCTAACCAAGGACGAGTCATTGTCGCATCGATCGGCATTCCACCGGGTGGCTCTGATGGTCATATTGCGATCGTTGTTCCAGGGGGTTCTGGTTCTGGTGTTCGTGTCGCTCAAGCAGGGCTTCGGAATGGAAAGAACTTGAGTGTTCAAGAAGGCTTTGGGGTGCGGACGCCTCGTTATTTTGAATATATTGGACCTCGTTAATCACCAGAATTTATGGCATCTGCACTTTGTAGATGCTATAAATTTGCGAGTTAAGGTCGATGTCTATTGACGTTCAACACGATGAGATTTATCAATCGTAGATTTGACGGGTTTTTGAGGGGTGAAGCCGATCGGTACTCAGAATTTTGAGAGTTCAAGATTTTGGTGTGGAATTACCACGATCGTGCGATCGGTTCAACAGGCAAGTCTGAGTCAATCTCGACGACCGAAATCGTCGCATTTTCAACCACGGTATTCCCGATGATTGTGTTGTGGACTGCCTCGAATTTAGATTCATCTTTTATAATTCTTTCGTAGTGGAGCATAACGTGATATCGCCTATTGATCGGGTTTCCTGTTTCGTCGCGCATTACTGCAAGATTATTGATGTTTTGGACTTCCTCTGCGAGTTGTCGATATGATTCGGCAATTTTCTCAAGGGCAATCGCGATCGCATGTTCTTTTGTCTGTCCGTAGCTGAAGTGACTGAAGAGCATAACGGTAATCTCAAATTTACACGGCATGGTGAAGTGTTAATCTTCCATCCTCCCAAACATAAAGACTTATCTGACAGCAAAGCAGTGATGCAGATTCGGCACTTTTTAGAGCGTTCTAGCATACCTGAATTGCCAGATCCACTTGAGGATAGTACCTGGCTGCCTGACACATCTCAGGAGATTCAGTCAGGACGCGGTTTACAGTTGACCATCCGAACGCGGGAAAATACGATTTTATCGAGCTGATGATGCTCTGCTTTTCGAGAAGCGAAACAAGGTTCTGGGTCTTTGAAAAAGAGCGGTGCTAAGGGTAAAAATGACCGTCCTTTATGAACCACCCCTTGAAGATAACGGAGTCCAATCTTGAGATAACTAATTCCCCGTTTCCAATGTGGATCGACCTGCCGTCTAAGTCCAGCACATTGGACAGCCATGCCATTCAGGGTTCCAAACAGCAGAGAAATAGCGACGATTAGATAGAGCCGAGACAGTTGTTCCGGTGAACGAACCCGTGAATCTTCTAGTTGAAAGACCCCAGATTTACTATCCAAGAACAGTTCTTCAAGCTGAAATCTCACCCCATAGTGGTAGAGGGTCTGAATCATAGGTTTTCATCGGTAATGACGGCCCAGGAGCCTTTTGCCCCGTTAACGGTCGCCAGAACTAAGTGACTGCAATGAATTCCATCCGCCCAAAGTCGAACA